>Ga0224500_10000386_pt1 | contig 30799 bp, 26 predicted proteins | sample SF_Oct11_sed_USG_FD_168126 | JGI IMG/M metagenome (GOLD analysis project Ga0224500, IMG submission 168126) | Sediment microbial communities from San Francisco Bay, California, United States - SF_Oct11_sed_USGS_4_1 | ecosystem: Environmental > Aquatic > Marine > Sediment | place: USA: California... | reverse complement strand
CAACGCCCAGGTCGCCCTCGGCGAACTCGCCATGGCAGGTCTTGCAGCCGAGTCCGGCAACTGTGGCGTAGACTCGCGCCCCTTCCGCCAGCAGTTCGCTATCGTCCGCAACGGAATCCCGTTCCGACGACAGCATCGCAAATATCGCCAGGGCTGCGATCATCGCGGTGTGAATGTAGCTGCGCATAGTTACTTTCCCGAAACCCGAATTCGCCGGTCCTGCCCGTGTCGAAAATCAGTTGGCCCCTGTGAGGATCCTTCGCTTCAATTCCAGCGCCGATCCGTGCAGGCCGTTCATGTCGGACAGGTTTTCGCCCGGACCTTCCCAGCCCTGCGGATAACTGACAAACGCGCCGGAGTGGGTGCTGCCGCCGTTCGGTAACGGAATCCTCGCGGAGACCTGCTTCAAGTCGAGGTCGAAAACGACGACCTCGAAGCTCGCGTTGCAGCTGATCCAGAGTTCGTTCGCCTCCGGATCCGGGTGCAGGGTCCCGTGGTCTCCACGAACGCAGCCGGTGTAAATCTGGTCCATCGCCCGCGACTCCGGAACCTCCATCGTCGCCGCATCCACGATCCCGACCATCTTGCCGCGATTGTGAGACTCTTCGCCTTTGCCGATCGTGTAGATATAACGCTCGTCCCACCCGAAATGGTTCCCGTACGGCCCGTCCACACCTGCGCGCTGTTCGGCGACGATCTCTTCCTTCTCCAGGTCCAGTTTCATGACGATACTGTTGCGCGCCCCGGTTATGTATGCGAATCGCTGGTCAGTCGTGAAATTTACCCAGACCGGGGCGCTGTCCGGCACGGCGATCCACTTTTTGACGCTCCAGGATTCGGGATCGATGATCCACACAGGATTGTCGAGAAGGTGCTTGCGCATGTCGAAATCGCGATACCGGCCCGTGCCGATGATCCGGTCCCCGTCCGGCGACGCGAAATACAGGTAGCCCTCGCTACCCTGCTCCTGGTGCGAAATACTTCCGACCGGCCGGTTTCCGTTGGCCGGGTCGAGGACAAACAGCGGCTGCGACCAACCGTACAGCATTACGCGCTGGGCACCGCCGGGCGTTACGTAGGACTTGGCATGATGGGCTTGCCCCTGCAGCCCGATCACCTTGTCGATCTTCAGCGTTCGCGCATTGATGACGAGAAACCGGCCGGCGTGACCATCGGTGATCGTCCCGAAGGAGCCCTCGCCGGTCGGCAGATAGATCCACTTGCCGTCGGGGGAAACGCCCAGGCCGTGCGGTTCGAAGACGTTTTTCCATCCCCAGGACAGAACGTCATAATTCTGGCTCGCCACGACTTCCCTGGTATCGGCATCGATGATTGCCAGACCCGGCAAGGTAACGCCGCTCAGCAGGCCGCCGTATCCAGGCCCTTCCGTCGTGATGAATACCAGCGGGTGCTCCTCCGGATCCCAGGCATCGGCACCACCGGAATCGAACTGATATTCCAATTCAACGCCAACCTTCCGGGTCCATTCGTTCTCCCAGGCCGCCTTCTGCTTCGCGGAGGCCGGTTCGGGCGGGGCACCGTTGGCGGCCGAGGCTATCAGGCAGGCCGTAAGCCAGATAAGCGCTTTGCCCGAGGGGACGGTCTTTGACAGCTCACGACTCATGGCGAACGGCTCCTTGATTGCCGGTAAACTCAGCCGGAATCGGCGACGCCAGTACGGTCCGCGACCGCCGATACCAGGACGATGGCTTCAGGCGTATATTCAGCCCGTGATGCCGAACCAGCGCAGCGCCGTGTATATATACGGCAGAATATTGGCTCAATCCAGCCCGGCGCGAAACCGCGGCGCCGCCGTTGCGTCGCCCCGAATAGCAATCCGCCATCGCGCCGTCGTATAGTTCCCGAGATTTTCAACGCGGAGAAACCGGTCGTGACCAGGAGACTTGCTCTTTTGTTCGTCATGGTCCTTTGGGCCGCATGGCCGAACGCGGCTTACTCGCAGGACGGCGATGGCGAACTCGTCGAGGCCCGCCGACTGCGGCTGTGGAGTGCGCAGACAAAGAATCCTGATCTCGTTTATTCGACCTACCGCCGCGTCGACAGCCTGGAGGGTACCGGTCCGACCTCCTGGGTCTACGAGTGGTCGCAAATCGGCCAGTACTTCGCTGACAAGGGCGAGGAACTGGCGGCTTCCGGTCAGAAGGAAGGCGCGCGCGACGCCTTCCTGACCGCATCGAAGTTCTTCGGGATTGCGCGATTCCCTGCGAAGACCTTGCCCGGCCAGGATGAGGCGTATCTCAGGCACCTGCAAAGCTATCGGCGGGCAGGTGAATTTTTCGAGCCGAAACTCGTCGTGATCGATATTCCTTTCGATTCGAAGTCGATCACGGGATACCTGCACCTGCCACGCACAAGCGCAAAGCCGCCGTTGATACTCTGGAACGGCGGAATCGATACGTGGAAAGGTGACGTCTACGACAACATTCGCCCCTATGTCGAGCGTGGATTCGCGGTGCTGACCTTCGACGTGCTCGGCACCGGGGAGAACTCCGGTTGGGTGGCGAAGCCCGACTCGAACGCTCTCCACAGCGCCGTGTTGAAGTTCATGCGGACCCACCCCGCGATAGACGGGCAACATATTGCTCACGTCGGGTTCAGCTTCTCGGGCTACTACGCAGCACGCAATTCGATCACGGAGGATGGCTTTTTCGCCGTAATCGCCGCCTGCGGCCCCGTCCATGAAGGCTGGCAGAAGATTTACGAAGGTCCCTGGGAGATCCAGGAGGCCTTGTCGGCCGCGATCCATGTACCGCGCAGCGACAGGCAGCGGGTCTATGACACGATGCAGGGCTTTTCCCTGGTCGCACAGGGTCTGCTTGACGGGCCGGACAGCGTCAAGGTTCCTACCTTGATCGTCAATGGCGACCTCGACGATCTCGCGCCCGTCTCCGACCTTCGCCTGCTGGCGGCCGCCGGGCGCGACACCGATCTCTGGATCATGGGCGGCGACGAGCACTGTTTCGGCCAGTACCGGCCGATTGTCATGCCCAAGATGGCCGACTGGCTATGGCATAAGTACGAGGCCGGCAAAGCGGCCGAATAACGCCACGGGGGCCGGCGCCAGAAGCTGCAGCGTCGTCCGCCGATCTAGAGCGACTCCAGGTGCCTGATCATGCGCTGGCGCATGTCCGCGTCCGGGAGGCGGCCGAAGCCTGCGCCCATGTTGTCTACCATGTGATGCGGCTTGGACGTTGCCGGGATCACACAAGTGACGGCCGGGTCTCCGAGGCAGAATTTCAGGAAGAACTGCGCCCAGCTTGCGCAGTCGAACTCGCTCGCCCACTCCGGCAGCTGTTTGCCGCGAACCTTGTCGAACAGGGTTGCCCGGCCGAACGGGAGGTTGATAAGAGTAGCGGCGCCCCGGTCCCGGGCCATCGGGAGCAGCCTGTTTTCCGCCTCCCGATCGACGATGTTGTAGGTGAACTGTACGAAATCGAAATCAGTTTCCTGCATCGCCTCCACCAGCTCGTCATGGCGGCGGCCGTGCGACGTCGTCACGCCGATATAGCGGATCTTGCCCTGTTCCTTCCATTCCCGCAGCGTTTCGATATGGGTTCGCCAGTCGCGGAGGTTGTGAATCTGCATGAGGTCGATGGACGTAACCCGCATGCGTCCCATCGAGCGATACATCTCGTCGATGCCCTGCTGCTTCCCGTCGGCCCAGACCTTGGTCGCGGTGAATAGCGCATCCTTGCGCGTCGTGCGCTGCAGCACATCGCCGAATACCTGCTCGGCCTTGCCATACATTGGCGATGAATCCACAAGCGCCCCGCCGTTATCGAAAAACGCCTGCAACACTTCGGCCAGCCGCACGAAGGTCGGCTCGTCGCCCTCGACATCGAAGGTATGCATCGTCCCCATGCCGATCACGGGCAGGCGCTCGCCGCTGGAGGGAATCGCCCGCAATATGGGGTCCGACCCTGTTGCGCCGGTTGCGCCGAAAGCGGACAGGTAAGGTAAGACTCCAGCGGCGACAGCGGCCTGGAGCAAAGTTCTTCGTTCGACCATCGTGCTGATCCTCTTGCGCTCGCGTAGCTCTATACAGTTACTGTGGCGGACGCTTCGGCGTCCGCTCGCATCCGTTCGCCGGAATCATACACGATGAAATTCAGTCTGCTGCCCCCCCAGGATGGTGGCGCGGACCCGCCGGAGCTGCCAATCAAAGCGCCGCCGGCCTTCCTTCCAGCGTGAACTCAGATGCCGTCGGGCACCGGCCAGGAGTGGCAGGTGACGCATTCCGGGTTCGCCTGGCCCGACCGATGGCAGCCGATGCAGGACGCCATCGCGGTAACGGCGGTTTGCATCGACATCTGTTCCAGGGCCGGCACATCTCCATGGCAAGTCCGACAATCCAGGCCACGCTCGATGTGAGGTCTGTGAGTCCACTTTACGCCGGGAAGCACGCGATACACGCGTTCCCAGGACGCTGGCTGTCCGGACTCATACAGGGCTGTCAGGCTTCGAACCGATTCGTTGTCGACTGCGATACTGGCATGGCAATCCATGCACGCGGCCAGGCCGGGCAGAGTCATGTGCGCGCCGTCGGCCGTACGGGGGTCCGTGATGCCGGCGGGATCGGCTCCGACATGGCACAAAGCGCAGGGCTGGCCCAGCGTACCGGCATGTGTCGCATGGCTGAAGGGCACGGGCTGGGCAGGCGCTGGCGTCGCTGCGTAATTGGGCGGGATGGAGTAGGCGGATGCGCTAACGGCCGACTCGTCCGGCATCGCCGGATCGACGGCGGACCCGCTTATGTCCCCGGCCGGCTGGCAGCCGGCGAGCAGGGCAATGCACAGCGCCGTTACAGGCAACCGCAGCCATGCTCGAACCTTCGCTTTGCATGTCATCTTCACCAGGAAGCTCCGTGCCACCTCGAGGGCGCGCGGCTGCAGCCCTGCCCCATAGCTGATCGTTGCGGGTCCTCGCCCGCGTCCTGTGCTCATGTCCGCGCGACGACGTCGCGGAGTTGCACACCGGCATCCGCGAGCACGACCTCGGCCGCATTGCGGCCGGGCCAGCCGGTAATGGAGCCGCCCGGTTGGGTGCAGGCCCCCGTCTGGTAAAGACCGGCAATCGGCATACGATAATTCGCCCAGCCAGGCACGGGCCGCATGTCCCCCATTTGCGAAGGTCCGTACTCGCCCGCATGGATGCTGCCACGCCAGAACGCCGGGTTCATCCGCTCCAGGTCGATCGGGCTCATGAAGACCTGGGCGAGAATCTTGTCCCTGGTAAACGTGGGCGCATAGCGCTGCAGGTAGGTGATGACGCCGTCCGCCACCTGGTCGCGCATCTCGTCCCAGGACCCGCTGCCCGCCGACGGCTGATAGGGTACATTTCCGATGAGCTTGATCGTATGAAAGCCCGCCGGTGCGCGCGTCGGATCGGTCACGCTCGGTGCAACGATCTGCAGCCACATGTCCTCGAGATTCACGGTGCCGCTCGCGTCGTCGAAGGAGCTTCGGAGGACGCGCTCGGGATACGGCAGGATAGTCGACTCGGACGGCACGATACTGCCACCGCCGGCGAGCGGGTATTCCACCGGTGCTGAGGTCGCCATGTGAAAAGCGAACAGGCCCTCTTCCGGCTGAAAGAGCTCGAGGTTCTGCAGAAATTCGTCGCCCCACAGCTCGGACGGTGCCATGTCGACGAGTTGCTTCACGTGAATCGTCGATACGACTCCGCGTCGCGCCGCGAACCGGCTGCCGTCCATGCACACAACGCCCTTGCAACGACCGGACTCGACGAGCAACTCCCTGACCGGCATGCCGGTCAGAATCACGCCCCCTGCCTTCTCGATGACACGCCCGAGGGCTGTCGTCAGCATGCCGGACCCGCCCTTCGGTATCGGCCGGCCGCCGATCTGGTGCGCGATGGCCGTGTACGCCGTTCGACCCGTATACGGGTCGCCCCCCGGTTCGGACGTGAACCTGGCCACCGCCAGGTGGAAGCTGCGCACGTGATCGTCTTCGAAACTTGCCTTTACTACGTCGTATGCCGACATGGCTTCGCGGCGTTTCCAAAGCGACGAGTCCGCGTTCCCGGCCGCCCGGCTCCGACGATAGGCTTTCAGCTCGTCGATGAGCTTCATGAAGGTGTCGGCATCGCGCTTCGAGAACTTCGCGTATTCCTGGTATGTCCTTTCGGGATCCCTCCACATCGTCAGCGAAGTTCCGTCCGGGAATGGAATGTGCATGACGGGGTCGGGCTGCAGGTATTCGAGCCCGTTGTCGAGCAGCCCCAGCTCGTTGTCACGAATGACCGGGTTGGACATCAGGAGCCCGTGGACGCTCGAGCACCAGTCATCGGTGAACCCGGGAAGGCATACCGATCCCGATTTGCAGCCGCCCCCGATGGTCGGTCGACCCTCGAGGACCAGCACACCGAATCCGGCTTTGGCTAGATACGCCGCGGTGATCAGGCTGTTGTGCCCGGCACCCGCGATAACGTAATCGAACGTCTGGTCGCCGGCAGGCGATACAGTCTGGCCTGCCGCATTGGTTGCGACGGCGGCCGCCGCGGCGGATTTCAGGAAAACCCTTCGTGATACGGTCGTCATGTCGACTGCCCCCGGATGCGCTGCGCCAGATCATACAACCAACCCGACGTCGCGTGTATCGGGAAGGTTATGGATGTTTCCGCCAAGACCCAACGTCACAGGGATCTCGCACACGGCGTGTGCCTGTCCAGCTTGAGATTAGACTGACTGCGTGCGATTCGTGTCGTCAGCTTTGCCGAATACGATTTGAGACTGCACTTTATGAACGAATCATTTGCCGGCTTGTCAGAACCGAGGAAAGAATTATGGGCGGCCAGGCGGTAGAGCGTGCGGATGCGTGCCAGCACCCGGATGCCATTGAGTCGCCCGATTCCACAGGAGGGGGACAATGACCCGACGTCTGGTGTCACAAGCGGCCGCAACCATCGTTGCATTCGGATTGCCGGCATTCTCCGCCGAGCTTCCGTCCGACCATCGTCCCGTGATATCTCCGGATGGTGAAACAATCGTTTTTATGTCGACTCGCGAGGACGGTGATTGGGAGCTTTTTTCGATTGGCATCGACGGCTCCGACCTGAAGCGCGTGACGCGGAACCCGGGCTGGGATGGCTACGCGGTATGGGCTCCGGACGGACGGTCTTTCATTTTCGATCGAGAAGTCGACGGCGCACGTGGAGCCTACAAATATGATCGGGAAAGCGATGCCATCAGCCCGTTCCTGGTGATGGACGGAGCGCGAGTGGCAGTTAGCGGATGGTCAACCAGGAACAACCAAGTCGTCATGTTCATCGAGCGCGACGGCAAACGAGACCTGTATGTTGCGGACAGCGACGGTTCCGATTTGGAGCAGTTAACTGATACGCCGGACGCCAACGAGCACGAGGCGCATTATTCGCCGGATGGCGAAAGGATAGCGTTTGCCGTCAGCTACGAAGGCGGTTCCGCGATTGATGTCATGAATTTGGCGACAAAAAAAGTCTCGCGCCTAGTGTCTTCCTCACAAAACGTCTATGGGCTCGATTGGAGCCCTGATGGCAATCGGATTGCATTCACCGATACTCCCAATGACGACCCGGATGGCAATGCTGAACTGTATTTGCTCGACCTTCTGACCGGACAAACCCATCGGCTGACCAATGACGAGAACTACGATCATATGCCTGTGTGGCTTCCGGACGGTTCTGCCATCCTCTTTACTTCCTATGCGTCCGGGCGCGAGGAGATCTATCTGCTTGATCTCGAGAGTTCAAGAGTACGCACGTTTCCGTCGGGACTGGAGTAGGAGCGGTCGGATTGGATAGCCCGGGATGACAGCAGAAACACAAATGAGTTGGGGAAGGCTCCAGGCCGAGAACCATTCAAAAGGGCGGCCCTGATTCCGCAATCGGTCGAAAATTGGTCAGAGCCTCGACAGTCAGCGCAAGCCGCGAAAGGAAAGGGGCCACTCGATGTTTGGCCTGGGGAAACAGGAGCGGGAAACGCAGCGCGCCCGGAACTACCGGGAGTATCCCCTGCAATCCGGCAGCGCGATGAACCGCTGAATTGCCGAACCGTGCCGTCGGGGTGTTAGCCGAGCCTTCCGCAAACAAATCGGGCCCCATTGGGGCCCGAATTTGATTGGAGCGGGAAACGAGGCTCGAACTCGCGACCTCAACCTTGGCAAGGTTGCGCTCTACCAACTGAGCTATTCCCGCGGAATCTGCCCTGCCGGTATTCCGGGCAGGGGCGGAGATTTTAGCCGCGATGGCCCAAGAGTCAAGGACTCAGGCGCCTGAACCGCCCTCCTCGGCCCCCGCCTGCATCGACGGCCAGGCGGCCTTGAGGTAGCCGAACATCGACCAGAGGGTCATGCCGGCCGCGACCACCAGCAGCACGAAGCCGATCCCGTAGACGTCGAAACCCAGGAACTCCTCCTGGTAGACCATGAAAGCGATGCCGAACATCTGCAGCGTCGTCTTGACCTTGCCGGGCCAGCCGACGGCGACGGTGTCCCGGGCGCCGACGGTCGCCATCCATTCGCGCAGCGCCGAGATCGTGATTTCGCGGCCTATGATGATCATCGCGAGGAAATCGATCTGCCATTTCGGGTCGCTCTGGACCAGCAGGATCATCGCGATCGTGACCATCAGCTTGTCGGCGACCGGGTCGAGGAACGCCCCGAAACGCGACATCTGCCCGTAGTTGCGGGCGATGTAGCCGTCGATCAGGTCGGTTATGGCTGCAATGCCGAACAGGATGCCGGCCAGCGGCCGGGCATAGGGCGCCTTCCAGTAGAAACAGGCGACGATCACCGGGATTGCGGCGATCCGGACCAGCGTCAGGATGGTGGCGAGATTCAGCTTCATGGCAGCGCCCGGCAGGAGTCGTCCACGGCCCTAGACCTCGACGTGCAGCTCGTCATAGATGCGCTCTGCCAGCGACCGGCTGATTCCGTGCACCTTAACCAGGTCCTCGACTGCCGCACCCCGAACCCCCTGCATTCCCCCGAACTGCTTCAACAACTCCCTGCGACGCTTAGGGCCCAGCCCCGGGATGTCCTCGAGCGCCGACCGCGTCCGCGCCTTCTTGCGACGCTGCCGGTGCCCGGTGATCGCGAACCGGTGCGCCTCGTCCCGTATCTGCTGCACGAGGTGCAGTGCCGGCGAGTCCGCGGGCAGTATAAGTGGCGTGCTGTTGCCTGCCAAGAAAAGCTGTTCCATCCCGGGTTTGCGCGAGCGCCCCTTCGCGACCGCGACCACCGGTATCCAGCCGAGCTCGAGTTCGTCGAGCACCGTCAGCGCCTCGCCGAGCTGGCCGCGGCCACCGTCGACGAACAGCACGTCCGGTACCGGCACCTCGCCCTTCCGGATGCGGGCATAGCGTCGCCGCAGCGCTTCGTTCATTGCCCCGTAGTCGTCCCCCGCCGCCGCGGGCTCGAGATTGAAGCGCCGGTACTCGGCCTTGGCGGCGCCCGCCTGGTTGTATACGACGCAGGATGCGACGGTCGCCTCGCCCGAGGTGTGGCTGACGTCGAAGCACTCGAGGCGTTCCGGTGCCGCGTCGAGCTTCAGCGCCTCGGCCAGGGCCGCGAACTGTTGTTCCAGGGTCTGGTTGCTCGACTGGCGGATGCGCAGCCCCTGCTCGGCGTTCGTGTGGGCCAGCGCCAGCCAGCGCGCCCGGTCGCCGCGCACCCGGTGGCGGATCTCGATGCGCTGCCCGGCGCGTTCCGAGAGCCCCTGCTGCAGCACTTCACGATCCTCGAAATCGCTCTCGACGACGATCTCGGCCGGCGCATCGCGCCCCAGGTAGTACTGCGACAGGAAGCCGCCGAGCACCGCGGCCGCGTCGAGTTCCGCGGCGACTTTCGGGAAATGGTTGCGGCTACCCTGCACGAGGCCGTTGCGAATGAAAAGCACCGTCACGCAGGCGACACCCGGGCCGGCCGCCACGGCGACCACGTCCAGGTCGCGGGTCGAGTCGCACGAGATCAGCTGCTGCGCCTCGATCTCTTTCAGCCGCGCGATCTGGTCCCTGAATCGCGCAGCGAGTTCGTATTCCATCCGTTCCGATGCGCGCTCCATGCGCTCCACCAGCCGGTCGATGACCTCGCGGTTGCGGCCCTCGAGAAACTGAATCGCGGCGTTGATGTCGGCCGCGTATTCCTCGCGGCTGATCAACCCGACACAGGGCGCCATGCACCGCTTGATCTGGTACTGCAGGCAGGGGCGGCTGCGGTTCGAGAAATAGCTGTCCGGGCAATTGCGGATCTGGAACAGCTTCTGCAGCTCGTTCAGGGTCTTGCGGACGGCGGTCGTGCTCGGGTACGGGCCGAAGTAACGGCCCTTGCCCTTGCGGGCGCCGCGGTAGAACTGTAGCCGGGGGAACGCGTGCTCGGTCGAGGCATATATATAGGGATAGCTCTTGTCGTCGCGCAGGATGACGTTGAAGCGCGGCTTGTGGCGCTTGATCAGGTTGTACTCGAGGATCAGCGCCTCGGCCTCGGTGTTCGTCACCGTCACGTCGACGTCGGCGACCAGCGCGAGCATCGCCGCTGTCTTCGCGTCGCTGTGACTCTTGTGGAAGTAGCTCGAGACGCGTTTCTTGAGGTCCCGCGCCTTGCCGACGTACAGGACCTTGCCTTTGGCGTTCAGCATCCGGTACACACCCGGACGGTGCGTCAGGCTCTTCAGGAACGGCTGGTGGTCGAAGCGGCTCTGCGTCGTGTCATTCACTGGTCGAGGTACTGGCGGGCGCGGCCGAAGATCCGGTCGAACATGTCCGCCGTCAGTCGGCCGGTATTCGTGTTGTAGCGGCTGCAGTGATAGGAGTCCAGCAGCAGTGCGCCGTTGTCGAGCCGGTGCTCGGCCGCGTGTCCGAAGCGGTAGTCGGCCTGCCGAAGGCCGTAAGCCCGGATCACGGCGCGATGCGCGATGCCGCCCAGCGCGACGATCACGGCGTCCCTGGGCAGGCCACGCAGTTCGCTGCCGAGAAAGTCATTGCAGGCGTTGATCTCCGCTCCGACCGGCTTGTTGTCCGGCGGCAGGCACTTGACCGCGTTGGTGATGCGGGCTCCCGTGAGCTGCAGACCGTCGTCGTGCGAGATCGACTCCGGCAGGCTGCCGAAGCCATGCCGATGCAGCGTCTCGTACAGCAGGATGCCGGCGTAGTCGCCGGTGAAGGGCCGGCCGGTCCGGTTGGCCCCGTGCATGCCGGGCGCGAGCCCGACGATCAGCAGCCGCGCCGCAGGGTCGCCGAAAGGCGGGACCGGGCGGCAGTAATATGCCGGGTTTGCGCTGCGGACCTCGTCGAGAAAGGCGGCCAGGCGCCCGCAGCGCCGGCAGTCGCGGTCGAACACGCTCACGGCGGCTCAGTCGTCCATGTGGCGGATGATCGCGTCGCCGAAGCCGCGGGTGCCGACCAGCGTCGCACCGGGGATGAGCTGCGCCAGTTCCTCCTCGACCTCCTTCCTGTCGTGCGGATGGTCCCGGCGCTTCGGGGCGCGGATCGCCTCGCGCAGTCGCGCCAGGTCGAACGTCAGTTCCTTGTTCGCGATCGTGTTGGCGACGCCCTTGATGACGAAGTCGGCCGCCTCGTGCCAGCCGAGGTAGCGCAGCATCATCTCGGCCGAGAGGATCAGCGAGCCGGGATTGACACGGTCCTTGCCGGCGAAGCCCGGCGCCGTGCCGTGGGTTGCCTCGAACACACCGACGCCGTCGCCGATGTTCGCGCCCGGCGCGATGCCGATGCCCCCGACCTGCGCCGCCAATGCGTCGGAAATGTAGTCGCCGTTCAGGTTCAGCGTCGCGATAATGTCGTAGTCCTCGGGGCGCATCAGGATCTGCTGCAGGAAGTTGTCGGCAATGACGTCTTTCACGACGATCTCGCGCCCGGTCACCGGGTTCGCGAACGCGAGCCACGGACCGCCGTCCTTCTCGGTCGCGCCGAACTCGTCCCGCGCGAGCTGGTAGCCCCATTGGCGGAATGCGCCCTCGGTGTATTTCATGATGTTGCCCTTGTGCACCAGGGTCACCGAGCCGAGATCGCGATCGACGCAATACTGGATCGCCTTGCGCACGAGGCGTTGCGAGCCCTCTTTCGACACCGGCTTGATGCCGATGCCGGAGCTCGCCGGGAACCGGATCCCGGTCACGCCGAGCTCCGTCTGCAGGAAGTGGATCAGCTTCTGCACTTCCTGCGAGCCGGTCGGGTACTCGATGCCGGCGTAGATGTCCTCGGTGTTCTCGCGGAACACGACCATGTCGACGAGGTCCGACTCCTTCATTGGCGTGACGACACCCGGGAAATACCGGATCGGCCGCACGCAGGCGTAGAGATCCAGCGCCTTGCGGATCGCGACGTTCATCGAGCGGATGCCCCCGCCCACCGGAGTCGCGAGCGGGCCCTTGATGGAGACGACGAAATCGCGCAGCGCGTGCAGCGTCTCGTCCGGCAAATACTCGTTGTCGCCGTAGATCTGCGTGGCCTTCTGGCCGGCATAAATCTCCATCCACTCGATCCGGCGGGCATCGCCGTAGGCATGGCGGACGGCGGCGTCGGTCACCCGGCGCATCACCGGCGTCACGTCGGCGCCGATGCCGTCGCCTTCCACATAGGGGATGATCGGGCGATTCGGCACGTTCAGCGTATGGTCGTTGTTGAGCGTGATGACCTGGCCGTTCTTCGGGACGAGTATGTGGTCGTAGTGCATCTATTTCCCCGGGGCGTGCGCCGTGGCAGCTCCCTGCATCGCCGTCAGTCGATCAGTGCGTAGGCCTCGAGCGTGATGAAGGGTACGAAGTCACCGACCTTTGTCACGTCGTCGAGCAGCGTGGCCGCGGCGCGGTAATGGCCGCCGTTGAATGCTTCGTCGCCAACCTCGGCGCGGACCTTGTCCATTTCCTCGCGCAGCAGCGCGCGGAAGTATGGATAGGTGATGTTGCGCCCTGCGTCGAGCACGCCGGTCTCGTGTTGTACCCACTGCCAGATCTGCGCGCGCGAAATCTCCGCCGTGGCCGCATCTTCCATCAGGTTGTTGATCGGCACGCAGCCGTTGCCCGACAGCCAGGCAGCCAGGTAGCGGATTGCGACCCCGATGTTGTCCCGCAGGCCGGACTCCGTGATCCGCCCCTTGACGACCTGCAACAGGTCCGCCGCCGTGACGTCGACGTCCTCACGCAGGCGTTCGAGCTGGTTGGGACCGGGCATCAACCGGTCGAAGACCTCCCTGGCGACCGGCACCAGCCCGGGATGCGCAACCCAGGTGCCGTCGTGACCGTCACCCGCCTCGCGCTCCTTGTCCGCGCGTACCTTGGCGAGCGCCGCATCGTTCGCCCGCGGGTCACCTTTGATCGGAATCTGGGCCGCCATCCCGCCGATGGCATACGCCCCGCGCCGATGGCAGGTACGGATGACGAGTTGCGAGTAAGACCGCAGGAAATGGGTCGTCATCGTGACCTCGGCCCGGTCCGGCAGGACGAACTCGGCGTAACGGCTGAACTTCTTGATGAAGCTGAAGATGTAATCCCAGCGGCCGCAGTTCTGCCCGACGATGTAGTCGCGGAGCTCGTAGAGAATCTCGTCGCACTCGAATGCGGCCAGGATCGTCTCGATCAGCACGGTGACCTTGATACGTTCCGTCCCGACGACGCCCTTTGCCTCGGCGTGGCGGAACACATCCGCCCAGAGCCTGGCTTCGTGATGGGATTCCAGTTTCGGCAGGTAGAAGTACGGACCGGTGCCACGCCGCTCCAGTTCGGCCGCATTGTGAAAAAGGTACAGCCCGAAATCCACCAGTGCGCCGGGCACGGGCTGCCCGTCGAGCAGCAGGTGTTTCTCCGGCAGGTGCCAGCCGCGCGGCCGGACGATCAGCGTGGCCGTCTGCTCGTTCAGCCGGTACTGTTTGCCGCCCGTCTCCAGAGAGATCGTCCGGTCCACGGCGTCCCGCAGGTTCACCTGTCCCTGGATCACGTTGTCCCAGGTCGGCGTCAGCGAGTCCTCGCAGTCGGCCATGAATACACTGGCACCCGAGTTCAGGGCGTTGATGACCATCTTGCGATCGGTCGGCCCGGTAATCTCGACCCGCCGGTCGCGAAGGTCCGCCGGGACGCTCGTCACCTGCCAGTCGCCCTCGCGGACCGCGCGGGTCTCGGCCAGGAAATCGGGCATCTCGCCGGCGTCGATCCGCGCCTGGCGCGCATCGCGCGCTTCGAGCAAGGCCTCGATGCGCGGGCGGAATTCCCGGCAGAGCCCGGCCAGGAAAGCCAGCGCCTCGTCGGTCAGAATGCGCTCGAAGCCCTCGGCCAGCGGGCCCCGGATCTCGACGCGGCTGGTCGCGCGACTGCTCATCGTTTATACCTGTCATTTAATTTTATTTCTCAGGGCTTTAAGAGATATACCTGAGAAATATTCTACGTATGGGTCGGGCCCGGCCAGGGCGCGCGCGATCATACCGGCCGCCCCCATACCGTGCAAACCGCGGCCGGCCGATATACTCCGCCGGTGCCGACGATCTTCCTGAACAAGCCCTACGGGACCCTGTGCCAGTTTACCGGCGAATGGCCGACGCTGGCCGAATTCGTGCAGCTGCCCGGCGTCTACGCCGTCGGACGCCTCGATAAAGATAGCGAGGGCCTGCTGATCCTGACCGACGAAGGGCACCTGCAGGCTCGCATCAGCCAGCCGCGGTCCAAGATCGACAAGCACTACTGGGTCCAGGTCGAGGGCGAGCCGCGGGACGAGCAAGTCCGGCAGCTCTGCGAGGGCGTCCCGCTGAAGGACGGGCCGGCCCGCACCGTCTCGGCCCGCCGGATAGACGAGCCGCAGGGCCTGTGGCCGCGCGATCCGCCGATACGCGAGCGCAGGCATATCCCGACGGCCTGGCTCGATATCGTGCTGGACGAAGGTCGCAACCGGCAGGTCCGGCGCATGACCGCGGCGGTCGGACTGCCAACGCTGCGGCTGATCCGCCACCGGATAGGGCCCTGGACGCTGGGAACGCTGGGGCCGGGCGAGTCGCGCGAGATATCGAACGCGGCCGCCTGGCGCGCGCTGGGCCGCCCCCCGGCGGGCGGCTAGCGGCCGTTATCGAGGTGCAGGCCGGCGATACGCATCGCGATTTCCATGGCCTGCTCGTAATTGAGCCGCGGGTCGACCGAGGACTTGTAGGCGCGGGCCAGGTCGCCGTCGCTCAGTCCCCGGGCGCCGCCGGTGCACTCGGTGACGTTCTCGCCGGTCAGCTCGAGGTGCACGCCGCCCAGGTGGCTGCCCATCTCCCGGTGGATCCGGAATGCCGCTTCCAGTTCGGCGACGATCTTGTCGAAGCGCCGGGTCTTGGTGCCGTCCGCGGTCGATTCCGTGTTGCCGTGCATCGGGTCGCAGACCCAGAGCACCGGCGAGCCGGTCGCGCGTGCGGCCCGAATCAGCACCGGCAGCCCCTCCTCGACCGCGGCCGCCCCGAAGCGATGGATCAGCGTCAGCCGGCCCGGCTGGTTATTTGGGTTCAGGACGCCGATCAGCTCTTGCAGCGACTCCGCTGTCATGCTGCCGCCGACCTTGACGCCGATCGGGTTCGCGATGCCGCGGAAGTACTCGACGTGCGCCCCGTCGAGGGCGGTCGTCCGCATGCCGATCCACGGAAAGTGGGTCGTCAGGTTGTACCAGCGCTGGCGATGCTTCAGATAGCGGGTTTGCGATTGCTCATATAAAAGGTGCAGGCCTTCGTGGGAGGCGTAGATGTCGGCCCGCTGCGTGTGATGCAGCGGCCGCCCGGTAATCGACTCGAGGAAGTCGAGCGAGCCCGAGATCGAATTGACGATGTCGTGGTAACGATCCGCCATCCTGGAGTGTCCGACCCAGCCGAGATCCCAGTTCTCCGGGTGGTGCAGGTCGGCGAACCCGCCGTCGATCAGGGAGCGCACGAAGTTCAGCGTCAGCGCGGCCCGCTCGTAGCCGCGCAGGATCAGCTGCGGATCGGGCAGCCGGTCGTCTGCCGTGAACGGATTGCGGTTGACCAGGTCGCCGCGGAAACTCGGCAACGTCACCCCTTCCCGCGTTTCCATGTCGGCCGAGCGCGGCTTCGCGTACTGGCCCGCCATGCGCCCGATCCGGACCACGGGTTTCTTGAGGCCGTACAGCATGACCAGGCTCATCTGCAGCAGGATCTTGAGCTTCGCCACGATGCTCTCGGACGTGCAGTCGTAGAAACTCTCGGCGCAGTCCCCGCCCTGCAGCACGAAGGCCTCGCCGCGCTGGGCCTTGGCAACCAGGTCCCGCAGCGCATCTACTTCCCAGGACGTTACCAGCGGCGGCAAGCGGGCGAGGTCCGCTACGGCGCGGTCCAGTGCCTGCGCGTCCGGATAGTTCGCCTGCTGCGTGGCGGTCAGGCTCTGCCAGCTGGCGGGATGCCAGTCGGTCCTGGCGACGGGTCGGGTCACGGTTGCTCCTGCGGCGGGGTGTGGCGATCGGATCAAGGACTTGTCGGCCGGACTATGCCATGAAGCTCCGACCGGCTGCAAAAGTTACGCAAGTAATCAGACCCTTACGGACATTAGCTGAGGCCGGGTGCAGCTGCCGCCGGGCTTCTGTGGAAAGGCCCCGGCAGGATTGGCACAATGCGCGCCTGCCGCGGCCGCGGCGCCACGATACGCAGCACTGGAGTCAGCAATGAAGAAGATACTCGACAGTCTCGGGCTGGAGACGACCAACCCGGGCAGCTGGGCCGGCGCGAGGGCGCTGGAGAGCAAGAACGCCCCGCTGATCGAGTCCCTCAACCCGGCGACAGGCGAACCGATCGCGAGCGTCCGGGCATCGACCGCGGCGGAATACGAGACGATCATTGCGGCGGCCCGCGAGGCCTACGCCGCCTGGCGCGAAGTGCCCGCGCCGGTCCGGGGCGACGCGATCCGGCGCGTCGGCATTGCATTGCGCGACAACAAGAGCGCACTGGGCAGCCTGGTCACGCTCGAGATGGGCAAGATCAAGGCCGAGGGCGACGGCGAAGTACAGGAGATGATCGACATAGCCGACTTCGCCGTCGGCCAGTCGCGGATGCTGTACGGCAAGACGATGCACTCGGAGCGTCCGCGTCACCGCATGTATGAACAGTGGCACCCGCTCGGCATCGTCGGCGTGATTTCGGCGTTCAATTTCCCGGTCGCCGTCTGGTCATGGAATGCGTTCATCGCCGCAATTTGCGGGAACGTCACCGTCTGGAAGCCTTCCCCGAAGACCCCGCTGTGCGGCGTGGCGGTCCAGAAAATATGCACCGAGGCGCTCGCCGATCTCGGCCTGCCGGCGATCTTCCACCTGTTCAACGATGCCGGCGCCGAACTCGCGCAGCATTTCGTCGACGACCGCCGCGTCGATCTCGTTTCTTTCACCGGTTCCACGGCTGTCGGCCGCAAGGTAGGCGAGCGTGTCGCTGCCCGCATGGGCAAGTGCCTGCTCGAACTCGGCGGCAACAACGCCATCATCGTCGACGAATACGCGAACATGGATCTCGTTGTGCCCGCCATCGTGTTCGGCTCGGTCGGCACGGCCGGCCAGCGCTGCACGACGACGCGCCGAATTCTCGTGCACAAGTCGCGCATGGCGGAGCTGAAAGAACGCCTGGTGGCGGCTTACGGCCAGGTCCGTATCGGCGACCCGCTGGATCCGAAGACGCTGATGGGTCCGCTGATCGACGGGGACGCCGTGCGCCGGGTCGAGAAGGCGGCGCAGGCCGTCAAGAAATCCGGCGGCGAGATCCTCTGCGGCGGTGAGCGCCTCGACCGCCCAGGCAATTTCATTACGCCGGCGATCGCCGTCGCGGACAACGACTGGGACATCGTCCAGCACGAGACCTTCGGGCCGATCCTGTACCTCGTCGCCTGCGACAGCCTCGACGACGCACTGGCGAAACACAACGCCGTCGCCCAGGGCCTGTCGTCCGCGATCTTCACCGACCGGCTGCAACACGCCGAGCGCTTCCTGTCGGCCGTCGGCTCCGATTGTGGCATCGCGAACGTCAACATCGGCACGTCCGGGGCAGAGATCGGCGGCGCTTTCGGCGGCGAGAAGGAAACGGGCGGCGGCCGCGAGGCCGGCTCGGATTCCTGGAAGGCCTACATGCGGCGCCAGACGAACACGATCAACTGGAGCCCGGAGCTGCCGCTGGCGCAGGGCATCAATTTCGACCTCTAGCAGGACGTTTTTCAATACCCTGCCGGACGCGGGCCGGCGGCGTCAGCCGCCGGTCGCCTCGAACCGGTTGCGCTCACGGTTCTTGCGGACCTTGCCGCCCGGGAACACGTGACCGTTCATCGCGATGTAGACGCCCGGCTCGACGACCTGGACGGCGGCAACTGCCATGCCGACATTGAATACGGCGTCGGTGCTCTTGAAACGCGCCGGGCTCAGCGCACCCGTCAGCACGATGCGCTTGTCCGGGATGCCCAGCAGCGCGGCGGCCGTCTCCGCCATCGTGTCAGTGCCGTGCGTCACAACGAAGTGCCCCGCGCTGTCGGCCTCGACGTAACGGCGCAGGGCCAGCCGGTCCTCGTCGGTCATCTCCAGGCTGTCTTTGCGGAACAGCGGGACGAGCTCGTAGTCGAATGTGACGAGACCCTCGCCGAGGATGTGGGTCACCAGCGAGTCGCCGACTTCGTAGCGGCTCATGTCGTCGAAATAGATCTTGTCGATGGTGCCGCCGGTGGTGACGAATCGGATGAACATGGAAGCGCCTGCTGACGGGAGGTGCCAAGGATGCCACGTTCGCGGACCGCGACAAAGCATTGAGTGAGGTGCAACACGTTGATAGTTCTACCTGATTCCGAAGGGCCCGCGGCCTGTTATGATGGCCCCGTGAACCGACTCTGCAAGCTGTTCCGTGGACTGCCGCTCGCCCTGCTGGCCGCCCTGCTCGCCTCGGCTGCGGCCCGGGCCGAGGGGACGGCCGTACTGCTGGAACTGCAGGGCCCGCTGGGCGTCGCCACGTCCGAGTACCTCGTCGGCGGCATTGAGGACGCGGCGGATTCCGGCGCGAGCCTGGTCATTATCCGGATGGACACGCCCGGCGGACTCGTCGAGCCTATGCGGGACATCGTCCAGGCGATCCTGGGCTCGAGCGTCCCGGTCGTCACCTATGTGGCGCCGGGCGGCGCGCGCGCGGACAGCGCCGGCACCTATATCCTGCTCGCCAGCCACGTTGCGGCCATGGCGCCGACCACGCACCTGGGTGCGGCCACGCCGGTCTCTCTGACCGGCGACGATGCCGGCAAGCCGCCGGCACGCCCGCGCCCCGGGGTGCCGGAGGAGGCCCCGCAAGACAGTGCCGACGAGCCGGCCGATGCCGAGCCTGCGGCGGAGCCGGACGAGCCCGGCGGGCCCGGTACCGCCATGGAACGCAAGGTCTTGAACGATGCCGTTTCATACATCCGCGGCCTCGCCGAAGCGCACGGCCGGAACGCCGACTGGGCGGAGAAAGCGGTTCGCGACGCTGCGACGCTGACGGCAGCCGAGGCCCTCGAATTGAACGTCATCGACCTGATCGCCGTCGACCAGGCCGAGCTGCTGCGCCTGCTCGACGGGCGCGAGGTCAAGGTCAATAACGAAGCCGTCACGCTTGCGACCACCGGCGTGACCGTCGAGCCGGTGGAGCCGAGCTGGCGGATCAAGTTCCTGAGCACGATCGCGAACCCGCAGATTGCCCTGCTGCTGATGCTGGTCGGCATCTACGGCCTGATCTTCGAGGGCTACAATCCCGGCGCGATCGTGCCCGGCGTCGTGGGCATCGTCTGCCTGCTGCTGGCCGCCTATGCGCTGCAGGTCATACCGGTGAACTACGCCGGGCTCGCGCTGATCGTCGTCGGCATCATCCTGATCATCGCCGAGGCTTTCGTGCCGAGTTTCGGCGCGCTCGGCCTGGGCGGCATTGCCGCGTTCATTTTCGGCTCGATCATCATGTTCGACAGCGGGGTGCCGGGCTTCGGCATTTCGAAGACCTTTGTGGTCGTGTTCGGCGTCGTGACCGGTCTCGCCCTGCTCTGGCTTACCAGTTACATCGTGAAACTCCGCAGCCGCGGCCCGGTCAGCGGCAAGGGCTCGATCATCGGCGGCACGGGCGTCGCAATGGAAGCCTTCACCGGCTCCGGCAAGGTCTGGCTCGAAGGCGAGGCCTGGCAGGCGCAGAGCATCGTGCCGGTCGCGAAGAACCAGCACGTCCGTGTCACTTCGATGGATGGGCTGACGCTGCAGGTTGAACCGATCGCCGAACACGGCGCCGCTGACGCCCAGCCCCAACACTGATTTCCTGATCAATCGAGGTCTGCAATGACAATTCCGACTCTAGGCATCGTCGCCATCCTGGTCGTTCTCCTGATCTACAATTCGGTCAAGGTTCTGAAGGAATACGAGCGCGGCGTCGTCTTCTTCCTCGGCCGCTTCCAGCGCGTGAAGGGACCCGGCCTGATCATCCTGATCCCGGTCATCCAGACGATGGTCAAGGTAGATCTCCGGGTCATCGTCCTGGACGTGCCGACACAGGACGTCATCAGCCGCGACAACGTTTCGGTGAAGGTCAACGCGGTCATCTACTTCCGGATCGTGGATCCCGAGAAAGCGGTCATCCGCGTGGCGAACGTGTTCGAGGCCACCAGCCAGCTTTCGCAGACGACCCTTCGTTCTGTGCTCGGCCAGCACGAACTCGACGACATGCTCGCCGAACGCGACAAGCTGAACGCCGACATCCAGGAAATCCTCGACCAGCGCACTGACAACTGGGGCATCAAGGTCGCGAATGTCGAGATCAAGCACGTCGACCTCGACGAGAGCATGATCCGCGCGATCGCTCAGCAGGCCGAAGCAGAGCGTTCGCGGCGCGCCAAGGTCATCAACGCCGAGGGTGAAAAGCAGGCTGCCACGATGCTTGCCGAGGCGGCCAGGATGCTCGGCTCCGAAGAGCAGGCCCTGCAGCTACGCTATCTGCAGACACTCAAGGAAATCGCCAATGAGCGGACCAATACCATCGTCTTCCCGCTGCCGCTCGACCTGATCAAGCCGTTGATGGACATGAGCCGGAAAACCAGCCAGCGCGAGTGAGAGCGGATGGAAGCGCCTGGTTGGCATCGACACGCCGGACGCGGAAATCCGATCTCTCCTGCCTGACAGCGGCGGACCAAAAAAAAGAGGGGCCAACCGGCCCCTCTTTTTTTTTGACTGCCGGGTCTCCCGGGCTCAGAGACCGAAGTCGTGCCTGAACACGAGCTGGTACTGCCGGCCGAACGGGTTGTGGATGCGTGCATCGAAGTTCAGGTCCTGGTCGGCGAACGGCGGATCTTCGTCGGTCAGGTTCGTGAAGTTCAGGTGCATCGACGTGCGATCGTTCGAAAACAGGTACGTGTAGTACAGGTCATACGTCGTCCACGAATCGATCGTCTGGTTGAACGTCTGCGCGACCGTCTTGTCGTCCGTGTACTCGTCGATGTGGCGCATCATCAGCTTGACGATGTGCTGCTGGGTTCGCCAGTCGAGCCACGCATTCGCCCGCCACTGCGGCATCGAGGTTGCGATGTTCTGTTCGTTACGGCTGCCGACAGCATCTATCGTCACGTTCGTTACCTGGCCGCCGACGACGCCCGGGATGCCGCCGATCTCGTACTCGATCATGTAGCTGTAATCGAGCCCGAGCATCCACTCGCCGGCAGAGGCGGTATCCCAGCCTAGCGTGGCATTCAGGTCCACACCGCTGGTCTGGACCGTCGGCGCATTGATGAAGCGCGCGATGACCTTGCTGATCTCGCCGCTGTGCTGCAGGTTGTCCGCCGGATCCTCACCAGGCAGCGGGTTGCGGATGATGTCCGGGTCGCGGCAGTCGGGGGTCCGATTGACGCACAGCGCGTTCTCGATCGAAACTTTGGTCTGGGCGTTCTCGATCGCGATGACGTCCTCGAAGTCGATGTTCCAGTAGTCGAGCGTCATGCCGAAGTTGCCGATGTCCGTCAGGACCAGGCCGATGTTGAAGGTCGTCGCCGACTCCGGCTGCAGGTCGGGATTGCCGACCGTTTCGGCCCCCTTGAAACCGGTCGCAGGCGTGCCGCCGCCTTTCGGGACGTCCGCGAACGGGATCAGGTTAGTCTCGCTGTTGTAGCGCTGGTGCAGCGCCGGGCCGCGGAAGGTCGTGCTGGCCGACGCCCGGATGCCGACCTGGTCGTTGACCGTCCAGCGCAGCGCCAGCTTGGGATCGACCGTATCGCCGACCTGACTGCCATAGTCCTCGTAGCGCAGAGCAACCTGCGCCTCCAGCGAGTCCGCGAGCGGAATGGCCAGTTCGCCGAAAACGGCGTAGACATCCTGGCTCTCGTCGATCTCGATGCCGCCACCGACAAAGATGAAGTTGTTCGGGATCAGCGCCTCGGGGTTCCGCTTGACGTCCAGGCTCTCGTCCCGGTACTGGACGCCGAATGCGCCGCTCACGGTGCCTGCGGCCATGTCCCACAGCTCGCGCGTGAACACGGCGTCGAAGACCAGCAGGTCGGCTGTCTGGTCCAGGTCGTTGCTGCTGCGCATGAATTGCTCGACGGCCGGGTCGTTCGCGAGCGCAGGGTTCGTGAAGCGCGTGCTGAACGGGTTGAACCACTGGCAGTCGCCGACACCGGGCGTGCCGGTAGCCGTATTGCAGTTCGGTCCGCCCAGGCCATCGAGGCCGTCGGAGAAGCGTTGCTGCAGAACGGTCGGGCTCGATTCCTTGACGTTGTTAGAGCTGTAGCTCAGCGACATGTCATAGTCCCAGGCGCCGCCGAAGTCACCGCGGAAACCGCCGACCAGGCGGGTCGTCTGGTAGTCGCGCCAGGATGGCATCGTCGGGAAATTCTGGCCGAAAGGCCGGCCGAGGAAGATGCCGGGCACGCCGTGCGGGTTAGCCGGGTGGGCAGCAGGGACAACCTCGAAGCGCAGGACCGGGAACGACGGCGAGTTGCCGATGTTGTCGACCTGCACGTCGTAGTATGCCGCTTCGGCATAGAACTCGCTGCTCTGGCCTATGTCCGTCGCAAAGGTCGCCCACAGGTTGATCTTCTCCTGGTCGTCCTGCAGGTTGTAATGCTCGCGGAACGAGTAGCCGCAGCGACCGACGAAAGCCGGCGTGCCGAGATTCGCGGTGGTGCCGAGCGCATTGAACACGATGCCGTTCGGGCCGCAATTCGGCGCCGGGCTCGTCGCGTCGTTGGCGATCAGCGGCAGACCTGCCAGCGGAGCGCCGGCGAAAAAGCCCGTCGTCGGGTTTGCCAGCGGGATGAATGCGCCCGGCGCCGCCAGTGAGGATACGGCGCGATTGGCGTCGAGCTGTTCGGTCGTCCAGTCGACCTCGTCGCCCGCCAGCCTGGACACCTGCGTATAGGCCCCGGCAACGACGAACTCCGATTTCGCGCTGCTCCAGCCCCAGATGCCGCTGACGTCCCACTCATCCGCACTCGGCGAGTCTGTGCGGGCCCGGTAGCTGCCCGATACCTCGAGGCCGTCGAAGTTCTTGCGTGTGATGAAATTGACGACGCCGGCCACGGCATCGGAGCCGTAGGTCGCCGCGGCGCCGTCTTTCAGCACTTCGATACGTTCGAGCGTGATACCCGGAATCAGGTTGATGTCGACGAACGACGAGCCGTCACCGGTCGAGGTCGCATGGATGGTCTGGCGCTTCCCGTTGAAAAGCACCAGGGTCTTGTCCAGGCCCAGCCCACGCAGGTTGATGTTCGCCGTGCCGGTGTTCCGGTTCTGGCCACCCAGCGCGTTGGAGCGATTCTCCGAGCCGGTGTTGATGACCAGGTTGTTGACGATATCGACGGTCGTCGGCGCGCCTAGGTCCTCGAGATCGTTGCGGTCAATGACGGTGATCGGTAGCGCGCCGGTCGTGTCGGAGCCGCGGATGTAGGTGCCGGTCGTGATGATTTCTTCGATCACCTCGCTGGCGCCTTCGGAGCCTCCGGTCTGGGCGAGGCCGGTCGTCGAGAAGACCAGCACGAGCATGCTCGCGCCGCACAGGCGTAATCCCTGGCGGATAAACGTGGATATGGACATGTCTTGCTCCCCGGTTGTGGGCGTTGCCGCGGACAGGCTGTCGGCAGGGAATGCTCTGCCCCGGAAGGGCGAACTACTGGGGAAGTCGGGTCACGTGGGGCCCGCCGTACCCCGGCTATGCGTCTCGGTCCGGGACTGTATGCCGCTGACCTGCTATAGCAATCGCAACCTCACTTGTTCTTGCATTCTGATGGATGTTGCGGAGGGCTGGCGCGTCGAGGATCTTATCCATGCGGAGTGCCAACGATCGCCGGCGCAGTATAGCAAAATGCGAGCGGGATCAGCACCGTACGCTGCCGACGGTTATCACTTATTGAACTGGCCCGGAATGGTGATCCGGATTTCCGCACCGCCAAGAGGGGAGCGCCCGAATTGGATGTCGCCACCGTGGGACCGGGCGATGTCCTTGACGACGGCCAGGCCGATCCCGTGACCCGGGGTCGATTCGTCGAGTCGCATGCCCCGCTGCAGCAGGAGCTCGGCCGCCTTCTCGGGGATGCCCGGACCGTCGTCGCCCACGGTCATGCACATCCCGCCTCCCTGCAGCGGGGTCACGGCAACAAGGACCCTGGACCGGCACCACTTGCAGGCGTTGTCCACGAGGTTGCCCGAGAGTTCGAGGAAGTCCCCTGTGTCCCCGCGAAATTCCGCGCGGGGATCTACGTCCAGCTCGATCGCCGGGTTCTTGTCCTTGTATACCTTGCTGAGCCCGTCGACCAGGCGCCGCAGCTGCTCCTCGATGGCGACGGACGTGACGCCGAAACTGTCGCTTACCAGCAGGGCGGGCTTCCTGAGCTGGTAGCGCACGATGTCGTTCATCCGCTCGATCTGGGTCTCGATCTTGCGGGACACGTCGTTGCCGGGCTGCTCGGACAGCACGGCCCGGATCGCCGCGAGCGGCGTCTTCAGGCTGTGCGCGAGATTGTCGAGCGTCGTGCGGTAGCGATCGGAGCGTCCCCGCTCGCTGCTGATCAGCAGGTTCATGTTGCGTGCGACGCTGTCCAGCTCGGTCGGCAGGCCCTCGGACAACGCCTGCCGCCGGCCCTCTTCAATCTCGCCGATCTCCTCCTCGATCTGGCGCAGCGGCCGCAAGAGCCCTCGCATCACCAGCGAAATCGCCAGCAGCATGATCAGGGCGACCGCGGCAAACCAGCCGAACAGCTGGCGCCGGAATGCGGCGACCTGCGCGTTGAACGAGTCGAGGCTCTCGGCGACGTTGAACGTGTAGGGCCGGAACTCGCCGCTCGGCAGCTCCCATTCGACCGAGAGACTCAGGGCCATCAGCGGTGTGCCGTCGGCCAGCTGGATGCGCGAGAACACATGGTTGCCCGGCTGCGGCGCCGCCGGGAACGGCACGTGGAGCCCCAGCGACGAGCGGGAGCGCCAGACCGGAGCGCTGCCCTGGGCACCCAGCTCTGCATACAGCCCGGATCCGATCGTACCCAGCCGCGGCTCCGGCAGGTCGGGCGGCATCACCAGTTCGCCGCCGTCGTCGGGCTCGGCGGCCGCGAGCAGCGCCATCAGCTGGCCGTCGAGGATGTCCTCCTGCGACCGCTCGCCCGCCTCCCGGAACGCGACGTCCAGGACGACGATGGTAGCGCCGAAGAAGACCAGCAGCAGCAGGCTGACGGACAGCAGCAGGCGTGCGCTTAACGACGACATCGCCGCGAAATCAGTCGGCGCGGTTTCGTTGGAGCGCGAATCGATAGCCCCGGCCGCGCAGCGTTTCTATGGGCTTCAGCGAATTGTCCGGGTCGATCTTCTTGCGCAGGCGGCCGATGAAAACTTCGATCACGTTACTGTCACGCTCGAAGTCCTGGTCATACAGTCTGTCGGTCAGCTCGGTCTTCGAAATCACCTCGCCCGCGCGCATCATCAGGTGCTCGATGATTCGGTATTCGAAACCGGTCAGTTCGACGGCGTCGCCGTTGACCTTCAGCTCCTGCCGCGACGTGTCCAGCGACACCGGCCCGGCCTCGAGCACCGACGACGCCCAGCCGCCGCTGCGGCGCAGCAGCGCGTTGACCCGGGCCAGCACCTCCTCGAAATGGAACGGTTTGACGACATAGTCGTCGGCGCCGGCCGAGAGGCCGTCGACCTTGTCCTGCCAGCGATCGCGGGCTGTAAGGATCAGTATCGGGTAGGTCTTGCCCTGTTTGCGGACTTCCCGGATGACGTCGAGGCCACTCATTTCCGGCAGGCCGAGGTCGACGATCGCAAGGTCGACCGGGTACTCCAGTGCGAAGTAGAGGCCCTCCTTGCCGTCGGACGCCTTCTCGATGCCGAAGCCGGACTCGGCCAGCTGCCGCCCGAGGGACTCCCGCAGCGTCGCATCGTCCTCTATGACCAGCAGGCGCATCGGCTCAGCCCTTGTTCCCGAGCGTGCGTCCCTGGACCTTGACGGTCTTCACCTTGCCGTCCTCGGTCAGCACCTTGATGTGGTGCACCTCTCGATTACCACTGCGCTTGGTTTCAGCGCTGACGATCCGGCCGTTGTATTGGCGGCGCACCTGCTCGACGGCTTCGCTGAGGCTCGGGCCATCACTCTGTGCGAGATGGATCCTGGCGGGCGCCGGCTCTGCTGCCAGGACGGGTTCCTGGGCCGCAAGGCCGAAGCCACAGATGATCAGCAGGATTGTCAGCATTCGTCGCATGTCGTCTTACCGTTGCGTCCAGTCAAGGTCTCGCCAATGGTCGCCTGAGTGTCGTATGACGACGGGCCGATTGCAACGCAACGTGTCACAACCGGCCCGTCTGTCGGCTGCCGCGGAGACTCAGGCAGCCGGCCTTACATCCACGCGGACGCGTATCCTCTCGCCCGGATCGTAGGGCATGCGCGTCGCGTATTTCTGCCCCTGGAACTGGTAGACGACCCGGTAGCCCTCTATTCGCTCCTCCTGGTGGCTCTGGTAGTTGGTCGCGCAACGCTCGACCGGTTCGGCATAACGGGTACTTCCGTAGTTGCCGGCGCTGTATGCGCGGCGCTTGGCAACGTCGTTACCGACCGCGGCGCCGATCAGGGTACCCGCCACCGTTGCCGCGTCGTTGCCGCTGCCGCTGCCGAACTGGTGGCCGACGACACCGCCGATCACGGCGCCGAGTATCGTGCCACCGGCGGTGTTGGGCCGGTTCTCGACCGTGTAGTAACGGGTTTCCTCCCAGCATTCCCTGACAGGCGTGTTCACCGTCACGTAGCGAACGATCGGCTCGGCGCTCAGCACGCGTGCATAGGCATAGACTCCCTGGTCATCGTGCCGCTTGCCGACCGCATAAGCATGTCCGGCTACAGCCGGCGTTGCCGCCAAAGCCAGTGAGACGACGACGGCGCTGGTCAGGGTCGTTATCCAAGGCTTCCTGTTCATAGTCCTTACTCCTGTCCTTCACCAAGGGCGCGGGGATTTCCCGTAGCCTGGGACGAAGCATAGAAGCCCGGCGCTGAACGATGCCTGAACGATCGAAAAGAAATTTATCGATAGAACTGAACGATTTATGAACGCGTGGGCCGTTCAGTGCCCCGCCCGCTTGGCGGCCTGCCAGAGCGCCTCCATGGCGTCGAGGCCCAGCCCGGCCAGGGGCGTGCCGGCCTCGGCTGCCGCCTGTTCCATCGCCCGGTAGCGCGACTCGAACTTGCTGTTCGCAGCGCGCAGGGTCTCCTCCGGGTCGAGACCCAGGTGGCGGGACAGGTTGACCAGGGCGAACAGCAGGTCGCCGAGTTCCTCCGCGACCGCGCTGCGGTCCCCGGATTGCCTTGCGGCGTCGAGTTCCTCGAGTTCCTCGTCGACCTTGGCGCGCGCTCCGGCGGCGTCCGGCCAGTCGAAACCGTCCCCCGCGGCACGCCGGCCGAGCTTGTCGGCGCGTGCCAGCGCCGGCAGGGCCACGGCGACCCCGTCCATCGCGCTCGGCGCCTCGCCGGCCGCGACGGCCGCCCGCTCTTCCGCCTTGATGCGCTCCCAGCTGCCGGCCTCTGCACCACGCCGGCGCTGCTCCTCGGTGCCGAACACGTGCGGGTGCCGGCGTATCAGCTTGTCGCAGATGCCGTGCACGACCTGGGCGAAGCCGAAAGCCTCGCGTTCCTCCGCCATCCGCGCATGAAACACGACCTGGAACAGGAGGTCGCCGAGCTCGCCCCGGAGCGCAGCGAGATCCTGCCGGGCGATCGCATCGGCAACCTCGTAGGCTTCCTCCAGCGTGTACGGGGCAATCGAGGCGAAGTCCTGGCCGAGATCCCAGGGGCAACCGTCGGCCGGGTCGCGGAGGCTCGCCATGATTTCAAGTAAATCCTCGATTGTGTACATATTTTATTGATTATCCAGGAGTCTCTTTCGGAGCGCGACGACGATACTGGCCGTCGCTCCCCAGATCCGCTCGCCACCGTAGCGGAATTCGACGATGGGCACGAACACGCCATGCAGCTCGCGTTGTCCGACCTCCTGGTTCGCCGGGTCGAGCAGAAACGCCAGCGGCACCTCGAACACGGTCTCGACCTCGACCGGGTCCGGCACCAGGGGCAGGCCGGCCCGGACCAGGCCCACGACCGGGGTCACGGCGTAGCCGGTGATGGTCGGCTGGGCGCCGAGATACCCGGCCACCTCGACGTGGCACGGCTCGAGCCCGATCTCCTCGTGGGTTTCCCTGAGCGCCGTGGCCCGGATGTCGAGGTCGCACTGCTCCATTCGGCCGCCCGGGAAGCTGACCTGCCCGGCGTGCTGCGGCAGCCCGGCCGAACGCCGGGTCAGCAGCACGGCCAGCTCCCCCGGGTATTCGACGATCGGGATCAGCACGCCGGCCGGCGTCAGCCTGGCCGGCAGCCGCTCCCGCAGCGGCGCCGGCCACCTCCGGGCGCTGTGCTCCGGATCTACCCCGGCCGGGTCCGGGCCGGGCCGCGTGGCCCGCAACCGCCGCCGGATATCCTCGGCCGATAGCCGGTAGCGGGCATCGGCCACGGCTAGTGCTGGATCCCGCCCTTGGTCAGGGCTGCCGGGTCGAGCAGGCGGCCGAGTTCCTCGTCGGTGAGGTCGGTCATTTCCTTCGCGACGTCCCTGACCGGCCGACCCTGTGCGTAGGCCGTCTTGGCGACCTTCGCGCCGAGTTCGTAGCCGATCACCGGGTTGAGCGCGGTGACCAGGATCGGGTTGCGGTCGACGGCCCGCGCAATGTTGGCGTGGCTGACCCGGAAGCCCGCGATCGCCTTGTCGGCCAGCGTGCGCGAGGCATTCGCCAGGATCTCGATGCTCTGCAAGAGATTCAGGGCGACGACGGGCAGCATGACGTTCAGCTGGAAGTTGCCCGACTGCCCGGCGATCGCGATCGTCGCGTCGTTGCCGATGACCTGCGCCGCGACCATCGCCACGGCCTCCGGGATGACGGGGTTCACCTTGCCCGGCATGATGCTGGATCCGGGCTGCAGCGCGGGCAGCTCGATCTCCCCGATGCCGGCGAGCGGCCCCGAGTTCATCCAGCGCAGGTCGTTCGCGATTTTCATCAGGCTGACCGCCAGTACCCGCAGCTGCCCCGAGGTTTCGACGGCTGCGTCCTGCGTCGCCAGCGCCTCGAACAACGAGTCCGCCGGCCGGAAGTCGATCCCTGTGCGCTCGCCAAGGAGCACGGCGACTTTCTTGCCGAAGCGCGGATGCGCGTTGATGCCGGCGCCGACAGCCGTCCCGCCCTGGGCCAGGCCGGTCAGGCGGCGCATCGTGTCACCGAGTCGATCGCGGGCATGGTCGATCTGCGAACGCCAGGCGTCCAGTTCCTGGCCCAGCGTGACCGGCATCGCGTCCATCAGGTGGGTCCGGCCCGTCTTGACGACGTCGCGGGTCTCGTCGGCTTTCTTGGCCAGCGTCTTGGCCAGGTGCTCCAGCGCGGGCAGCAGGCGGTCGTTGATGCCTATTGCAGCGCTCACGTGCACGCAGGTCGGAATGACGTCGTTACTGCTCTGGCTCATGTTGACGTCGTCGTTCGGGTGCACTGCGGCGCCGAGCTTCCGGCTGGCCAGTTCCGCGATCACCTCGTTCGCATTCATGTTCGAACTGGTCCCGGAACCCGTCTGGAATACGTCGATCGGGAAATGTCGGTCATGCTCGCCTGTCGCGACCGTGAGTGCGGCATGCTGGATGGCGATCGCCTTTTCGGACTTCAGGAGCCCGAGTTCCGAGTTCGCGCCGGCCGCAGCCCACTTCACCAGCCCGAGCGCCTCGATGAAGCCGCGCGGCATCGGCAGGCCGCTGATATGGAAATTGTCGACCGCGCGCTGGGTCTGTGCGCCCCACAGGGCATCCTCCGGCACCTGCAGTTCACCCATGCTGTCGTGTACGGTCCTGAATTTCTTGTTACTCATGTCCTTCGCCCGTCTTTCGGCCCGCCGTTGCCGGCTGGCCGCCAAAGTGAATCCAAACGCCATAGTGTATGATTCGCGCATCGCCTGACCAAGTCTATCGTTCGATGAAACTCTACCCGCTCCGCGCCCTCTCCCCGGTTGACGGCCGTTACGCCGACAAGGTCGACGAACTGCGCGACATATTCAGCGAGTACGGGCTGATCCGTTTGCGCGTACTCGTCGAGATCCGCTGGCTGCAGTGGCTGGCCGACGAGCCCTGCATACCCGAGGTACCCGCGCTGAATTCCTCGGCCAAAGGCCTGTTGAACCGGATCGCAGACGAGTTTTCGACCGACGACGCCGAGCGGGTGAAGCGCATCGAGGCGACGACCAATCACGACGTCAAGGCGGTCGAGTACTTCATACGGGAGCGGCTCGGCGAT
>Ga0224500_10000385_pt1 | contig 30839 bp, 26 predicted proteins | sample SF_Oct11_sed_USG_FD_168126 | JGI IMG/M metagenome (GOLD analysis project Ga0224500, IMG submission 168126) | Sediment microbial communities from San Francisco Bay, California, United States - SF_Oct11_sed_USGS_4_1 | ecosystem: Environmental > Aquatic > Marine > Sediment | place: USA: California... | reverse complement strand
GCGCACGCGCTCGTCTGCCGCGACCGCAGCCAGATTCGCGAGCATCGCCGACCACTCGGCGAGCTTGCCGCCCTCGTCGGCGAGCTTGAACGCCGCCTCCGCGTACGGCCGTGCGATGGTGCTGGGCTCCGCCATTACAGCTGCTTCTTGATGCCGTCGAGCAGCTCGGCGTGCGCCTTGGCGTCGACCTCGCGGCGCAGGATCTTCTCCGCGCCCGCCACGGCGAGCGCCGCCACGTGATCGCGCAGTTGCTCTCGCGCGCGCGACACTTCCTGCTGGATTTCCGCCTTGGCCGCGGCCTTTTCCCGCTCGCCTTCCGCGCGCGCCGCCTGCTTGGCCTCGTCGAGCATCTGCGCGGCGCGCTTTTCCGCCTGCGCCAGGATCTCGCCCGCCCGCTCGCGCGACTGCTCGATTGCCTCGCCGGCCTGCCGCCTCGAGGCTTCGAGCGACCTGTGGCCCTGCTCGGCCGCCGCCAGGCCGTCGGCGATGGTCTTCTGGCGCGCCTCGATGGCGCGCAGCATGAACGGCCAGACCACCTTCACCGTGAACCAGATGAACAGCGCGAAGGTGAGCGCCTGGGCGATCAGCGTGAGATTGAAGCTCATAGCGAACCCCTAGCGCGCCAGGGCAACTATTGGATGACGGCGAGCAGCGGGTTGGCGAACGCGAACATCATCGCGAGGCCCACGCCGATGATGAACGACGCGTCGATCAGGCCGAGCAGCAAGAACACCTTGGCCTGCAGCGAATTGGTGAGCTCGGGCTGGCGCGCCGCGGCTTCCAGGAACTTGCTCGACATGATGCCGATGCCGATGCAGGCGCCGGCCGCGCCCACGCCGATCATCAGGCCGATGCCGATGCCCGTGTACGCCTGGATCATCGCCAGCAACTGTAGTTTTTCCATTGCACTTTTCCTTTCTAGGCGGGAAGTCGAATCGAAGTCGGTAGCTCAGTGGTGCTCGTGGGCCATCGCGAGGTAGACGACCGTCAGCATCATGAAGATGTAGGCCTGCAGCGCCACGATCAGGATGTGGAAGATCGCCCAGCCCAGGCCGAACACCACGGCGACCAGGGAGCCGAACACGCCAGTGGCGGCGAGCAGCCAGAGCAGCAGGAAGATGATCTCGCCAGCGTACATGTTGCCGAACAGTCGCAGCGCGTGCGACAGCGGCTTGGACACGTACTCGATGAAGTTGAGCAGCAGGTTCGGGATCCACAACAGGGGGTTCTTGCCGAAAGGCGCGCAGTACAGCTCGTGCAGCCAGCCGCCGAGGCCCTTGGCGGCGATTGAGAACCAGATCATCAGCAGCCAGACCGACAGCGCGAGCGCGAAGGTCGTGTTGACGTCGGCGGTGGGCACCGGGCGCCAGGCGTGCAGTCCCATCCACTCCAGCGGCGCAACGACGATGTCGATGGGCAAAAAGTCCATGGCGTTCATCACCAGCACCCAGACGAACACGGTGAGCGCCGCGGGCGCGACGAACTTGTTGCGGTCGCCGTGGTGGAAGATGCCCTTCACCTGCTCGTCGATGAACTCGATGAGCAGCTCGACGAACGCCTGCCGCCTGCCGGGCACGCCGGAGGTCGCGCCGCGCACCACCCACCAGATGGCGCCCATGGCGAGCGCGCCGATCAGCGCGGACGTGATCAGCGTGTCCACGTTCAGCGACCAGAACCCGCCTTCGCCCACCGGCTTGGTGAGGAAGGTCAGGTGGTGCTGGATGTAATCCGTGGCGTTGAACTCTTTGCCGGCAGCCATTCGCTAGTCGTACTCGCGCACAAAAATCGCAACGCCGAAAATCAGGACCGTCACGAGGAACGATCCGAAAAACGCGGCCGCGACGACGTCCTGGTACGTCGCCAGCACCAGTCCCAGCAGGAGCACGACGAGGCCGATCTTCACGCCTTCGGCCGCCAGCGCACTGATCAGGACACCCCCTGCGGACCGCGCCCTGCCCTTTGATGCCACCACCGCGGAGACGCCTCCGGCGCAAATGCTGACTGCGCCCCCGAGGGCCGCCGACAGAGCGCCGTCGACCCCGGCCAGAATCCCCCCGGCGAGCGTCAAGGCCGCAGTGGCGATCAATTGCCACCGCAATACGGTGCGGACCGGCTTGCGCAGAGCTCCGAGACCGGCGTTCATGCTCCCGGGGACCTGCAAAGCCGCGAGATTCTAGCGGGTTGGGGCAAGGAAGGTCAACGCGTTGCGCTGCAACATGGAGCCCGTTTCACCGCAGTTTCTTGAGCAACTGGTCGAGGTGGTCGAGTCCGGAGTAGTGTAGGACGATCTTCCCCCGCCCCTTGCGGCCGGCGCGGATCTCGATCGTCGTGCCCAGCCGGCTCGAGACCTCCTCCTCCAGGCGCGCGAGGTCGCGGTCGACCTTCGGGCGGCGCTGCGCGGCAGCCGGTCCGCGCTGCATTCGCGACGCGAGTGCCTCAGCCTCGCGCACCGATAGCCCGCGCGCCACGATCCGGTTCGCTCCCTCGATTTGACGCGCGCCATCGAGTGTCAGCAGGGCGCGGGCGTGGCCCATCTCCAGCACCCCTTCCATGACCATGGCCTGCACCGGCTTGGCCAGCCGCAGCAATCTCAGCAGGTTGGTGGTCGCGCTGCGCGAGCGGCCGACCGCGTCCGCCACCTGCTCGTGGGTCATGCGGAACTCGTCCGCGAGCCGTTGCAGGCCAGCGGCTTCCTCCATCGGATTGAGGTTCTCGCGCTGGATGTTCTCGATGAGCGACATGGCGAGCGCGGATTCGTCGGGCACCTCGCGCACGAGCGCCGGGATCTCGTGCAGCCCGGCCATCTGCGCCGCGCGCCACCGGCGCTCGCCGGCGATCAGCTCGTAGCGCTCGCGATCGACCGGACGCACCAGCACCGGCTGCATCAGTCCCTGGGACTTGATGGAGGCCGCGAGCTCGGCCAGCGCCTCCTGTCCCATGCGCGTACGCGGCTGGTAGCGCCCCGGGCGGATGCGCGACACCGGCAGGGTCGTAAGCGCGTCGCGCGGCGGCTCGTCGCCGCCGAGCAGTGCCTCCAGGCCGCGCCCAAGTCCTTTTCGCCGAATGTTCATGGGAATCGCTTTCGTCGGATTCAGGCAGGCGTCGCGGCGGTCGCGCGCTCGAGCATTTCGCGCGCCAGCTCGGTGTATGCCTGCGCGCCCTTGGATTCGGCATCCCAGACCACCGCGGGCGTTCCGTAGCTGGGCGCCTCGGCCAGCCGCACGTTGCGCGGCACGATCGTGCGATACACCTTGTCGCCGAAGTGCTCCTCGAGCTGGGCCGAGACCTGCTGCGCCAGCGTATTGCGCGCGTCGTACATCGTGCGCACCAGGCCGGCGATGTCGAGCGCGGGATTGAGGTGCGCGCGCATGCGCTTGATGGTGCCGACCAGGTCGGACAGGCCCTCCAGCGCGTAGTACTCGCACTGCATCGGGATCAGCACGTACTGCGCCGCGACCAGGCCGTTCAGCGTGAGCAGGGAAAGCGACGGCGGGCAGTCGATGAACACGAAATCGTACTCGGCACGCACGCTGGCGAGCGCCGACTTCAGCCGGCTTTCACGGCGCTCGAGATCGACCAGCTCCACTTCGGCGCCGGCGAGCTCGCGGTTCGCCGGCAGCAGGTCGAAGCCGCCGCGCTCGACCCGCACACGGATGTTGGCGATCTCGCCCAGTCCCAGGAGGACGTGATAGACGGTGCGCGCGGCAGCACGCTTGTCCACGCCGCAGCCCATGGTGGCGTTGCCCTGGGGATCGAGATCAATGAGCAGGGTGCGCTGCCCCGCGAGCGCGAGCGCCGCGGCCAGGTTGACGCTCGTCGTCGTCTTGCCGACGCCGCCCTTTTGATTCACGACCGCGTAGACGTGCGCGTCGCTCATGCGGCGCAACGGCAAAAGACCAGATGCCGCTCGGCGTCCAGCTGAGGCACGCGCAGACGGCGCACGTCCGAGCAATCGACTCCGGGAGGCACGCTCCCCAGCTCGTCCTCGGGAAACGTCCCCTTCATCGCGATCAGCGTCCCGCCCGGCGCAACGAGGTGACGGCAGGTGGCAATGAAGCGCGCCAGCTCGGCGAAGCCGCGCGAGATCACGCAGTCGAACTTCTGCCGGGGTGCCCATGCCTCCGCCCGCCCGGCATGGACGTCCGCATTCGCGATGCCGAGCTCGATCAGCGCCTGCCGCAGGAACACGGACTTCTTCTGACTGGCGTCGTTGAGCGTGACGCGCCTGTGCGGGTCGACGATGGCGATGGGAATTCCCGGAAGCCCCGCTCCAGCGCCAACGTCGGCGAGCGTGCCTGAGTGCAGGTGCGGCACGACGGCAAGCGAGTCGAGGAGGTGATGGCTGATCATGCGGAGCGGTTCGCGAATGGCGGTCAGGTTGTAGGTCTTGTTCCACTTGGCGAGCAGTTGGACGTACGCGAGCAGCCTGTCCTGATCGCCTGCCGCAACTGTCAGGCCAAGCGACTGGATGCCCTGCGCCAGGGCTATCCGCGGTGTCATGCGCGCTTTTTCTGCGGCGCCGTCCCTCGCTTCAGGTGGACCAGCAGCAGCGAAATCGCCGCAGGCGTCACGCCGGAGATCCGGGCGGCCTGGCCGATGGTCTCGGGCCGATGCTGGGCGAGCTTCTGTTGCACTTCCCTCGAGAGGCCTCGGACCGAGGCGTAGTCGAGGTCGAGTGGCAACGGCTGCCCCACTTCAGCCGCGCGGCGCTCGACCTCGGCGCGCTGTCGCTCGACGTAGCCCTGGTACTTCGCCTGAATCTCGATCTGCTCCGCCGCCGCGTCATCCTCGACGAGCTTACCAGCATTTGGGAAATCGGAAAGTGAGCGATAACTTACGTTAGGGCGCCGCAACAGCGAGGCAAGCGAGTACTCGCGCTCCAGAGCTTGTCCAAGGATGCGGTCCGCGATCTCCGGAGGGGTATTCATAGGCCCCACCCATACGCTATTCAGACGCTCCTGCTCAAGACGGATTACATCGCGCTTGCGGCAGAAGGCCTCCCAGCGCGCATCATCGACGACGCCGAGCTCCCGGCCCCGCTCCGTGAGCCTCAGATCCGCGTTGTCCTCTCGCAGCATCAGCCGATACTCCGCCCGGCTGGTGAACATCCTGTAGGGCTCTGAAACCCCTCGCGTCACCAGGTCGTCCACCAGGACGCCAAGGTAGGCTTCATCCCGACGCGGCGTCCAGGGCTCTAGGTCACGCGCGTGACGTCCTGCATTGACTCCCGCCAGGAGCCCCTGTGCAGCAGCCTCTTCGTAGCCGGTCGTGCCGTTGATCTGCCCGGCGAAGAACAGGCCGCGTACCGACTTGGTTTCGAGCGAAGCCTTGAGCTCGCGGGGATCGAAGTAGTCGTACTCGATGGCGTAGCCGGGACGCAGGATGTGGGCCTGTTCCAGCCCACGGATGGAGCGCACCAGCTCCAATTGGACGTCGAACGGCAGGCTGGTGGAGATGCCGTTCGGGTAAATCTCGTGGGTTTCCAGGCCCTCCGGCTCCAGGAAGATCTGGTGACTCCCCTTGCCGGCAAAACGGTGGATCTTGTCCTCGATCGAGGGGCAGTAGCGCGGCCCCACGCCCTGAATGACGCCGGTGTACATCGGTGACCGATCGAGACCCCGCCGGATCGCATCGTGCGCTCGCTCGTTGGTGTGCGCGATCCAACAGGGCCGTTGGTCCGGGTGCATCTGTCGGTTTCCGAGATAGGAGAACACCGGCTCGGGGGAATCGCCGGGCTGTACTTCCAGGACAGCGAAGTCGATCGTTCTACCGTCGAGGCGTGGCGGTGTGCCGGTCTTCAGTCGCGCGGCGGGCAGCTGCATTTCCCTCAGCCGCGCCGCGAGCGTCCCGGCAGCGGGATCTCCAGCCCGACCCGCCTCGTAGCTTTCCAGTCCCACGTGCACGCGGCCGGAGAGGAAGGTTCCCGCCGTCAGCACCACCGCCCGCCCAGTGAACCGGACGCCCAGCTGGGTCACGACCCCTGCCGCGCGATCTCCCTGCAGCACGATGTCGTCCACGGCCTGCTGGAACAAGGTCAGGTTCTCCTGGCTCTCGAGCCGCCGACGGATGGCGCGCCGATAGAGGACGCGATCGGCCTGCGCGCGTGTTGCCCGTACGGCCGGGCCTTTGGACAAGTTGAGGGTTCTGAACTGGATGCCCGCTTCGTCCGCAGCCAGTGCCATGGCGCCACCCAGCGCATCGACTTCCTTCACCAGGTGGCCTTTGCCGATCCCACCGATCGACGGATTGCACGACATCTGGCCCAGGGTTTCGAGGCTGTGCGTTAAAAGCAGGGTCTGGCAACCCATGCGCGCCGACGCGAGCGCGGCCTCCGTGCCGGCGTGCCCCCCGCCGATCACGATCACGTCGAACACTTTGGAAAACTGCATGCGGGCCGATTCGGAAGAGGGCGCATGATACGTGAATGTTCCACGTGAAACTAGCGAGGGGCCGGAGCCCCCGCATGTTCCACGTGGAACAAGAGAGACTTAGCGTGTTGCTGCGCCGCAGCATCGGCGTTCCGCGTGCGACAATCGCGCCCCTTCGTCGCGCCTTTCCAGTGATTTCGCTTTCCCGATACGCCGCCCTGCTCGAGCGTCCCGAGCTTCGGCAAACGATCGTGGCCTCGGTCATCGGCCGGCTGCCGATTGGCATCCTCGGGCTTGCGATCCTGCTCGCCACCCAGGCATCCAGCGGTTCATTTGGTGTCGCTGGCGCCGTCGCGGCGAGCTATCTCGCAGGCCTTGCGGCCATGGCGCCCGTGCTCGGCCGGTTGATCGATCGCGCCGGGCCGCGCCGGTTATTGGCCGTCTGTGCAGGCGTATTCCCCACCGCGCTGATTGCGCTCGTTGCGGCCCTTCGCCTGGACGCTCCTACGTGGGCACCCTTCCTTCTGGCGGCGATCAGTGGCGCGGCGTTTCCGCCCATCACCGTGAGCCTGCGCACGTACATGCGGCAGCGGCTGGCCGACGACGCACAACTGGCCACGGCCTACTCGCTCGAGTCCGTGCTCATCGAAGTGATCTTCATCGTCGGTCCGGTGCTCGTCGCGTTCTTTGCTGCCTACCTGTCCGCCGCGGCGGCCGTACTCTTTGCCGCGGCCTGCGGACTCATCGGCACCGTGCTTTTCCTGCGCTCGCCCGTCATTGCGCACTGGCGTGTCGCGCAACGTACGGTTGCAGGCATCCTCGGGCCGCTTTCGGTGCGCGGCTTTCCGCCGCTGCTCTTGGTCATCCTCGCCTACTCGGGCGCGTTCGGGCTTCTCGAAATCGGCGTCACGGCCTTTGCGACCGAGTCGGGCAGCCCGGCGCTTGCGGGCGTCATCCTCGGCCTGATGAGTGTCGGCAGCGCAGCGGGGGGTCTCGCCTACGGCAGCCGAAGCTGGCGGCCACCGCTCACGCGCCAGTTCGCCCTGATGCTCTTCCTCATGGGCGCAGGACTGGCTGCGCTCGCGTATGTCGCGAACGCCGCGGTGTTCACGATCCTCGGCATCGTCGCGGGCATCGTCATGGCGCCGGCACTTATCATCCAGTCGATGCTGGTCGCCAAGACGGCCCCGGCACAGTACGCGACGGAGGCCTTTACCTGGTCGACCTCCTGCCTCCTGGTCGGCGTCGGCCTCGGCCTGACTCTGGGCGGACTGATCCTGGAGCGCGCAGACTCAAGCGCCGTCCTGATCTCCGCTGGTCTGGTTTCGGCAGGCGCCGCCTTGCTCGCCAGCGTTTCGTTGCGCGCGAACTAGCGCCTCGCGCGTCGCCGGACCCGGCTGCGCTGCAGGAAGTAGACGAACGCAATCAGCGCCAGCGCGGGAACGTAAACCCAGTGCTCGGAAGGCCGGTCGGTCGGCACCTTGACCGCCGCGACTTCGAAGCCCTGCTCAAACCCGGACTTCTTTGCGCGGCTGCCGAATCGCACCGCCGCGACACGCACGTCTTCCCCGAGCGCCGTGATCGTCAGGCCCGCGGCCGCAAGCCTCTTGCGACCGTCCCCCGGCTCCGCCAGCTGCACCGCCACCGTCTTGCGCACGTCCTCGCCCTCGATGCTCGTACCCTTGATGACCAGCACCAGCCGCTCCTTCTCGCCCAGCTGACCGGCGACGCGAAAGATCTCCTTCGCCGCCACTTCCGTGTACGGCGCGTAGAGCTTGTCCATGAAAAAATCCGGCCGGAACAGCGCGAACGTTCCCGCCAGCAGGAGCGCGATCTCCCACCAGCGGCAGCGCGAGTGAAACCAGGCGAGGGTGGCCGCAGAGAATGCGAGCGACGCCACCGTCGCGGCAAACGCCACCAGAAGTACCTCCCACCAGCTGCGCACGTCGATCAGCAGCAGCATCGGATTGAACACGAATACGAAAGGCAGGACGACCGTGCGCAAGGCGTAGACGGCGCCCTGCACGCCGGTCTTGATCGCGTCCTCGCCCGAGATGGCGGCGGCGGCGAAGGTCGCCAGGCCCACCGGCGGCGTGATGTCGCCCATGATGCCGTAGTAGAAGACGAACAGGTGCACGGCGATCAGCGGGATCACCAGGCCGGACTGCGCGCCCAGCTCCACGATCACCGGCGCCATCAGCGTGGCGACGAGAATGTAGTTGGCGGTCGTCGGCACGCCGAGCCCGAGTACCAGGCAGACAAAGGCCGTGAACAACAGCATGACCACCACGTTGCCCTGGGAAACGACCTCCACGAAGTCGGTCATGCGAAACCCGAGCCCGGTGAGCGTGATGCCGCCTACGATAATTCCCGCCGTGGCTGTGGCGATGGCGATGGAAATCATGTTGCGGGCGCCGTCGTTCAGTCCTTCCACGACTTCCCTTAAGCCGCGCTTCGTTGCGCCCGCCAGCCTGTGCCGTCTACGGAAGTAAGCCGTCAATGGATGCTGCGTTGCCATCAGCACGATTAGGGTCACCGTGGCCCAGAACGCCGACAGCGCCGGCGACAGCTCCTCGATCATCAGGCACCAGATGAGCACACCGATCGGGATGAGAAAGTGCACGCCCGCCTTCACCGTCGGCCAGGTGTCGGGCAGGATAGGATTGTCGACGTCGATGTCCTGCGGCAGGTCCGGACAGCGCGCGGCCACTCTGACCGTAAACACGTAGAGTGCCGCCAGCAGAATACCGAGTGCCCAAGGCGCCACGGCCGGTCCGAGCACGTTCTTCGCCCCTTCCGCGGCCCAGTAGATGACGCTGCATACGACGATCGTGCCCGAGACGCCCAGGCCCCAAGCGGTCAGCTTCTGCTGGAACGGCCGCGCGCGCGCGCGTGCCGTCGGCTCGAGACCGAGCTTCAGTGCCTCGAGGTGGACGATGTAGAAGAGCGCGATATAGGAAATGAGCGCGGGCAGGAAGGCATGCTTGATGACGTCGGTGTAGGGTATGCCGACGTATTCCACCATCAGGAATGCCGCCGCGCCCATGACCGGCGGCATGATCTGTCCATTCACCGAGGACGCGGTCTCGATCGCGCCCGCCTTCACGCCGCCGTAGCCGGCCTTGGTCATCAGCGGAATAGTGAAGATGCCGCCGGAGACCACATTGGACACCGACGATCCGGAGATCAGGCCGTTCAGGCCGGAGGAAACGACGGCGACCTTGGCCGGCCCGCCGCGCAGATGGCCGAGCATGGCGAACGAAACCTGCATCATGTAGTTGCCCGCGCCGGCCTTGTCGAGCAGGGATCCGAACAGCACGAAGATGAAGATGTAGCCCACCGACACGCCGAGCGCCACGCCGAAGACACCCTCGGTGGTCAGCCACTGGTGCACCAGCATCCGTTCCCACGACGCACCCTTGTGCGCGATGACCTCGGGCAGGAACTTGCCGAGGATGACGTAGGCGAGAAACACGAGCGCGAGAATCGTCATCGGCATGCCCACGGCGCGGCGTGTCGCCTCGAGGAGCAGCACCAGGCCAATGGAGGCGACGATGATGTCCTGCAGGTTGGGCTGCCCGGGGCGGGTCGCCAGTTGCGCATAGAAGAACAGGAAATACGCACCCGCGGCACTCGCGGCGAGACCCAGAATCCAGTCGAACCACGGAACGCGGTTGCGCTGCGCCGCCGTGCGCATGGCGGGATAGCAGAGGAAGGCGAGCAGCAAACCGACGCCCAGGTGCAGCGAGCGCGCCTCGGTGTCGTTGAGCACGCCCCAGCCGAACGTGAATGGCAGAGGCGAGGCGTACCAGAGCTGGAACAGCGACCAGCCGATCGCGACTGCGAAGATCAGCCTGCCGACGATGCCCTTCGCAGCGCGTCCGCCGGTATCCGCGTCGGCGGCGATCTGCTGCGGACTGGAACTCGACCCGTGGCTCTTCTTGGTCATGGCCCCTCCCCCGGAAAACAAAAAGGGGCGAAACTCGCGTCTCGCCCCTCCGTTGCGCTCAGTCCTGCCGCAGGCCTACTTCAGCCAGCCCTTCTCGCGGTAGTAGCGCGCGGCGCCGTCATGCAATGGCGCCGACAGGCCGTCCTTGATCATGCTCTCTGGCTTGAGAACCTGGAAGGCCGGATGCAGCTTCTTGAACTCGTCGAAGTTGTCGAACACCGCCTTGACCACCTGGTACACGGTGTCCGCCGGCACCTTGGACGAGGAAACGAACGTGGCAAGCACGCCGTACGTCTTGGTCTCCTGCGGATTCCCCGGATACAGGCCCCCGGGGATCGCGGCATGCGCATAGTAGGGATTCGCGCTCACCAGCTTGTCCACCGCAGGCCCCGTGACCGACACGAGCTTGGCGCCGCAGACCGTCGTCGGGTCCTGGATATTGGCCGACGGGTGGCCGACGAGATAGAAGAAGCCGTCGATCTTGCCGTCGCACAGCGCGGGGCCGTGTTCGTCTGCCTTCAGCTCGGAGGCGAGCGCGAAGGCGGACAGGTTCCAGCCCATCGCGCCGATCAGCTCGTCGAGCGTGGCGCGCGTGCCCGAGCCCGGGTTGCCGACGTTGAACTTCTTGCCCTTCAGGTCTTCGAACCTGCTGACGCCGGACTCCTTGCGCACCACCACCGTCACCGGCTCCGGATGCAGCGCGAATACCGCGCGCAGCTCGGTCATCGGCTCCTTGAACTGCGCCCTGCCCTTGACGGCGTTGTACTGGACGTCGGACTGCGCCACGCCCATGTCGAGCTCGCCGGCCTTGATGGTGTTGATGTTGAACACCGAGCCGCCGGTGGACTCCACCGAGCAACGGATCCCGTGCTTCGCGCGATCCTTGTTCACCAGGCGGCAGATCGCGCCGCCCGCCGGGTAGTAGACGCCCGTGACGCCGCCCGTGCCGATGGTGATGTACTTCTGCTGGGCCTGCGCCGAAGGGGCGAGGACGCCGGCCGCGAGTAGCCCCGCAGCCAGCGCAGCGAATGTGCGCATGACGGTCTCCTTGGGATGGACGCCGCTAGCTTAGCGGAAGCAGTGCTCAGGCGGCAACCGCCGAACGCAGTACCGCGTCGAGCGCCTGTCCGAGCCTGGACACCAGCTCGTCCAGCTGGCGCTCCTCGAGGATGAACGGGGGTGCGAGCAACACGTGGTCGCCGCGCTCGCCATCGATGGTCCCTCCCATCGGATAGCACAGCAACCCTGCCTTGAGCGCCTCGGCCTTGACTCGCGCATGGATGCGAGCGCGCGGATCGAAGGGCGTTTTGCGCTCCCGATCGGCGACAAGCTCCAGGCCCCAGAACAGCCCGCGCCCGCGGATGTCGCCGACGTGCGGATGCGCGTCGAACGCCGAGCGCAGCCTGGATTCGAGGGCGGTTCCCAGCGGGGCCACGCGCGCCAGCAACCCGTCGTCATGCAAGCGCCGCTGCACTGCCAGCGCGCCCGCGCACGCTGCGGCGTGGCCAAGGTAGGTATGGCCATGCTGAAAGTACCCGGTCCCGGAGACGACCGCCTCGAAGATCCGGCCGCTCACCATCACGGCGCCAATCGGCTGGTAGCCCGCGCCCAGGCCTTTGGCGATAACCGCCAGGTCGGGCACGATGCCTTCCTGCGCAAAGGTCCACAGGGAGCCGCAGCGACCCATGCCGCACATGACTTCATCGAGAATGAGCAGCACGCCGTAGCGGTCGCATACTTCGCGCACGCGCTTGAAGTATCCCGGAACCGGGGGAACCGCGCCCAGCGTTGCGCCGGCGACCGTCTCGGCGATAAAGGCGATCACGCAGTCCTCTCCCAGGCGGCGGATCTCGGACTCCAGTTCGGCCGCCAGGCGCGCCCCGTAGGCATCGTCGGACTCGCCGGCAAGCCGATCGCGATAGGCGTAGCAGGGCGACACATGCGTCGCTTCGATCAGCAGAGGCTCGAACTGCCTGCGCCGCCACTGGTTGCCGCCCACGGCGAGCGCACCTAGCGTATTGCCGTGATAGGACTGGCGCCGGCCGATGACGTGCCTGCGCTGGGGCTCGCCTTTCTCGACGAAGTATTGCCGCGCGAGCTTCAGCGCCGCCTCGACGGCCTCGGAACCCCCGGAGACGAAGTACACCTTCTCGAGCGGCGCGGGCGCACGCGCGACCAGCGCGTCGGCAAGCGCCTCCATCGGCTCGTTGCTGAAGAAAGACGTATGCGCGAACGGCAGTCGCGCGAGCTGCTCGCGAATAGCGCGCACCACGGCCTCGTCGGAGTGTCCCAGGCAGGAAACCGCCGCCCCACCCGAGGCATCCAGATAGCGCTTGCCTTCGCGATCGATCAGATATGCGCCTTCGCCGCGCACCGCCACCGGGTAGACCGAGCGCGGGTTGCGGTGAAAGACGCGGGTCACGTCAGGCGCCGAGCTTGCCGTGCAGTTGGGCGCGGCACTGCGCCAGCGCGGGCGGCAGGTGCGTGCCGATCTTCTCCAGCAGCTCGTCGTGCGCGGTGACTTCCTCCTGCCAGGCGCCGACATCCACGCGCGCGATCTCCTCGTACTGGTCGTGCGAGAACTTCTGCATGCCGCTCCAGTTCAAGTCCTGGTAGCGCGGAATGATGCCCAGCGCGGTATCCACGCCGTGCACCTGGCCATGGCAGCGCCCCACGATCCATTCCAGCACGCGCATGTTCTCGCCGAAGCCCGGCCAGATGAACTTGCCGTTCGCGTCCTTGCGGAACCAGTTGACGCGGAAGATGCGCGGCGGATGGTGCACGGTCTTGCCCATCTCCAGCCAGTGCGCGAAGTAGTCGCCGACGTGGTAGCCGCAGAAGGCGATCATCGCCATCGGGTCGCGCCGCACGACACCCACCTTGCCAGTAATCGCCGCGGTCGTCTCCGAGCCTAGCGTGGCTCCCATGTACACGCCGTCCTGCCAGGACGGCGCCTCGACCACCAGGGGCACCGTGCTCGAGCGGCGGCCGCCGAACAGGAATGCCGAGATCGGCACACCTCCCGCGTCCTCCCATTTCGGGTCGATCGACGGGCATTGCGCCGCCGCGACTGTGAAGCGTGAATTGGGGTGCGCGGCGACCCGCCCGCAGCCGGGCGTCCACTCCTTGCCCTGCCAGTCGATGAGACGCGCCGGCGGTGTCTCGGTCATCCCCTCCCACCACACGTCGCCTTCCGGCGTGAGCGCGACATTGGTGAAAATGACGTTGGCCGAGAGCATCTTCATCGCGTTCGGATTGGTCGCCTGCGAGGTGCCCGGGGCCACGCCGAAGAAACCCGCTTCCGGATTGATCGCGTAGAAGCGGCCATCGTGACCGGGCTTGATCCACGCGATGTCCTCGCCGATCGTCGTCACTTTCCACCCCTGGTACGCGGCGGGAGGAATGAGCATGGCGAAGTTTGTCTTGCCGCAGGCGCTGGGAAACGCGGCCGCGACGTAGGACTTCTGGCCGGCGGGCGACTCCACACCGAGGATCAGCATGTGCTCGGCGAGCCAGCCTTCGTCGCGCGCCATCACGGAGGCGATGCGCAACGCGAGACATTTCTTGCCGAGCAGCGCGTTGCCGCCGTAGCCCGAGCCGTACGACCAGATCTCGCGCGTCTCGGGGAAGTGAACGATCCATTTTTCCTTCTCGTTGCTCGGCCAGGGCACGTCCTTCTGGCCCGCCGCGAGCGGCACGCCCACCGAATGCACGCAGGGCACGTAGTCCCCGTCCTCGCCGAGCCATTCCGCCACGGCGCGCCCCATGCGCGTCATGAGCCGCATGTTGACCGCGACGTACGCCGAGTCCGAGATCTCCACGCCGATCTGCGCGATGTGCGAGCCGATCGGCCCCATGGAGAACGGCATGACGTACATGGTCCGTCCGCGCATGCAGCCGTCGAATAGCCGCTGCAGGGTGGCGCGCATCTCGCGCGGGTCGACCCAGTTGTTGGTCGGACCAGCCTGGTCCTTCGTCTGGCTGCAGATGAAGGTGCGGTCTTCCATGCGTGCCACGTCGCTGGGGTGCGAGCGCGCGAGATAGCTATTCGGGCGCAGCTTCTCGTTCAGCTTGAGGAACGTGCCGCCGCGCACCAGCTCTGCGCACAGGCCGTCGTATTCGGCCGCGGTGCCGTCGCACCAGTGGATGCGATCGGGCTTGGCGAGCCGGGCGACTTCGGTCACCCACTGACGCAATCCTGCGTGTCGCACCCAATCGGGTGCCTGCGACTCGTCCTTGGTTGCCGTGCCGGGCGCGTTCATCTGCGTGAACTCCTGAAAGCAAAACGGCCCGGAAGGGGCCGCAAGAGTACCTAAAGTGAATCCATTCTACCGCGTGCCGTGGCCCGATGCCACGCGCGAAAAGCTTGATGAATCAGTATGTTCGTCATGGACTCGCGGCCCATGGGACGCGACACGCCTCCACGCGCAAGTGCTACTTCCCGATGCAAAAGCGGCCGAAGATCTCTCCCAGCAGATCGTCCGCCGTGACCTCGCCCGTGATGCTCGACAGGGCTTCCTGCGCGAGCCTGAGCTCCTCCGCGAAGATTTCCCAGCGGCGGACTTCGTCCGCTGCCGCGGCGAGCTGCGAGGCGGCCTGCTGCAGTGCCTGCAGGTGCCGTTCGCGCGCAATGAACACCGATTCACCCGCGGCACGCCAGCCTGCCGCCGCGAGAAGCGCCGCGCGCAGCGCGTCCATGCCTGCGCCGGTCTTCGCGGAAACCGCCACGGCGCCTTCCGGCGCGGCAAAGCCCGGCACGCGGTCTGCCTTGTTATAGACCTCGAGCCGCGCCACGCCCGCCGGGAGCTCTTCGAGCGGGGCGTGCGCCTCGCCCGCCTCGAACACCAGCATGACGAGATCGGCCTCCTGCAGCTCGCGCTGCGTGCGCTCGATGCCGAGGCGCTCGACCGGATCGGCCGACGACCGCAAGCCCGCGGTATCGACGACCACGAGCGGCACACCATCGACGAGGATCGACTCGCGCAGCGCGTCGCGCGTCGTGCCGGGGATCGGCGTCACGATGGCGCGATCCTCGCCGGCCAGCCGGTTGAGCAGGCTTGACTTGCCGACGTTCGGCCGGCCCGCGATCACCACGCGGATGCCCGAGCGCAGCATGCTGCCCTGGCGGCTCCTGTGCAGCACGTCCTCCAGGGCCGACCGCACGCTCGCCAGCCGCCTGGCCGCGTCGTCGCGATGCAGGGTGTCCACTTCCTCCTCCGGAAAATCGAGCATGGCTTCGGTCAGCGCGCGCAACTCGACCAGCTGGGACACCAGAGCGCGGATCGCGGACGAGAACTCGCCGCGCAGCGAGCGCAACGCCGAAGTGGCGGCCTCACGGCTCGCGGCCTCGATCAGGTCGGCGACCGCCTCCGCCTGCGCGAGATCCATGCGCCCATTGAGGAAAGCGCGGCGCGTGAATTCTCCAGGCTCCGCGAGCCGTGCGCCCGCCTCCCGGCAAGCGCCCAGCAGAGCCTGTGTGACCACCGGCCCTCCGTGGCCCTGGAACTCGAGGACCGGCTCGCCCGTGTAGGAGTGCGGCGCGGGAAAGAACAGCGCAATGCCCTGATCGATCGGTCCGCCGCAAGCATCGCGCGCGGTCGCCAAGGTCGCCTGCCGTGCCGGCGGCACGCGTCCCAGCAGGCGCCGCGCGATGGCCGGCGCCTCGGGGCCGGAGACGCGCACGACGCCGATGCCGCCCAGCCCGGGCGGCGTCGCTACTGCCGCGATCGTATCCGGGTGGGCAGGCTCAGCGCTTGCCATGGGCAGATTTGTCGCGATCGAACATGCGCTGGATCTGCCACTGCTGGGCGATGGAAAGGATGTTGTTGACCAGCCAGTACAGCACCAGCCCGGCCGGGAAGAAGAAGAAGAACACGCTGAACACGTACGGCATGAACTGCATGACCTTCGCCTGCACCGGGTCGGGCGGCACCGGGTTCATGCGCGTCTGCAGCACCATGCTCGCCGTCATCAGGATGGGAAGCACGAAGTACGGGTCCTGCGCCGAGAGGTCCTTGATCCAGAGAATGAACGGCGCATGGCGCAGCTCGATCGCGGCCAGCAGGGTCCAGTACAACGCGATGAACACGGGGATCTGCACGAGGATCGGGAAGCACCCGCCTAGCGGATTGATCTTCTCGGTCTTGTACAGCTCCATCATGGCCTGGTTCATGCGCGCGCGATCGTTGCCGTACATCTCGCGGATCTTGGTCAGGCGCGGCGTGACCAGCTTCATCTTCGCCATGGACTTGTAGCTTGCCGCCGACAGCGGGAAGAATACGAGCTTGATCAGGATCGTGAGCAGGATGATGGCCACGCCCCAGTTCTGGGTCCACCGGTGGAAGAACTCCAGCACCGCGAACAGCGGCCAGGCGATGATCGCCAGCCAGCCGTAGTCGACGACCAGATCCAGTCCGGGCGCCGCCTGCTTCAGGCGCTGCTGCTCCTCCGGCCCGGCGAACAAGCGCACCGCGACGCGGGACGCGCCGCCCGCATCCGCCGGAGGTGCGGCGAGGATGACGCCAGAGGCATAAAGCCCGTCCGGCAGCTTGCGCGCAAAGTACTCGCGCGGCGCCTGCTCCGGCGGCAGCCAGGCCGCGACGAAATAGTGCTGCATGATGCCGATCCAGCCGTCGCGCGCGTCCTTCGGCAGATCGATCTTGCCCTTCTCGACGTCCGAGTACTCCAGCTTGTGAAACGCCCGTTCCTTCGTGTAGTACACAGGACCGGTATACACGTACATCATCGCGTTCTGCCCGGCTGGCGCCTTGTCGTCGCGCACGACCTGGTAGTAGGCGTACGCGGAGGCCGGTGCGCCGCCAGCGTTCTTCAACTCGAAGCTCACGCCGATCAGGTAGCTGTCCCGCCGGAACGTGTAGATCTTCTCGATCACCACGCCCGCCGGACCGTCGGCGGCGAAACGTACCTGCAGCTCCTGCGCGCCCGAGCCCAGCGCGCGCTCGCCGGGCAGCGGACGCCAGACGGACCGGTGGTTGGGCATGCCCTCGCCGATCAGGCCGCTCTGCGCAGCGTAGGAGTGCTGCGGACCGAAGAGCACGAAGTTCTTGTTCGGGTCTTCGGCGTCCTTGTGCTTGCGCAGCTCCAGGCGCGACAGGGTCGCCCCCAGCGTATCGATCTCCGCGACCAGCAGGTCGGTGCTTACTTGCACCCTCTCCGACGTCGTGGCCGGGGCGGTCGGCGCCGGCGTCGCACCGGGAACAGCGCCCGCCGCGGGCTTGCCCGCGGGCGTCGGAGCGGTGGAGGTCAGGGAGCCCGCGGGCGAGGGCACGCCTTGCGCCTGCTGCGCAGTAGGCTGGACCGGCGGCTTGGGCTGCTGCTCCTTTTGCCAGGCGTCCCACAGCAAGAGCAGGGAGAAGCTGAAGATGAAGAAAAGGATCAGTCTCTGGGTGTCCATATCGCTTCGCCTCTCGCCCTAGCGGTCCGCGCGCCGGGGAACCGGATCGAACCCGCCGGGGTGCCAGGGACCGCAGCGGCACAGCCGCCGCGTCGCCAGCCAGCCGCCGCGCAGCAGGCCGTGCTCTTCGAGCGCCTCCTCGGCATACTGGGAGCAGGTCGGATGGAACCGGCAGGAGGGCCCGAGCCACGGGCTCAGGAAATAGCGGTAGCCGCGCAGGGCGAGGCGCACGACCGCCGTCATGGCGCAATCCGGGCGAAAAGCTCCCTGACGCGCGCCAGCATGGCGGCCGATGCACGCACACCCAGGGGTGGGCGGATCAGCACGTCCATGCCCTCGAGTCGGGACTGTTCGAGCCTGAATGCCTCGCGAATGCACCGCTTGATGCCATTGCGCTCCGTCGCCTTTGCCGAGTGCCGCCGCGACACCATGATGCCAAGCCTGGGCGTCCCCGTTCCGCGACGCTCGATGTAGAACGTGTAGCCGGAGACGCTGCGGCGCGTCCCCTGCTTCAGCAGCCTCTCGAAATCGGCGCTGCGCGCGAGCCTGCGATCCGGGCCGAATCCGAAGCGTGCGCGCTGGGCGCGATTCGGCACGCCCCTCTCGGGACTAGACCGAAAGCCGCTTGCGGCCGCGCGCGCGGCGCGCACGCAGCACCGCGCGGCCGGACGCCGAACGGCTGCGGACGAGGAATCCATGGCGCCGAGCGCGGCGCGTCTTGGAGGGTTGGTAGGTACGCTTCATTGAGCTGCTCGCGGGAAAAAGGGCGGTATTAGAGCCTGCGGCCGTCCGCGTTGTCAATCATGCGTGCAACGGCGCGCAAAGTAGCGCAGCCCTGTGGATAACACTGCGCGGAACGGGTAAAATTTTAATCTCGCCGGCGCGTGGAGCGCCGCCCTGGCGGGATCCCCCTAAGAAGCGCTACGCGAGACTGCCGAGAGCACATGCAAAGCCTATGGGACGCCTGCCTGCGACGTCTTGAGCAGGAGCTTCCCGCGCAGCAGTTCAACACCTGGATCCGCCCGCTCGTGATGGAGAGCGTGCCCGGAGAGCCCAATACCCTGGTGCTCGCGGCGCCCAACCGCTTCGTGCTCGAGCTGGTGCGCGAGCGCTTCGCTCCCAGGATCGAGCGCCTCGCGGCGGAAGCCGCTGGACGCGAACTGTCTCTGCGCCTCGTGCTCGCGCGCCTGGAAGCGGTTCCGCCCCGCCCGGAGGAGCCGCGGGTGAGCGCCGTGCAGCCGGTGGCCCTGGACAGGGCGCGGCTGAACCGCCTGTTCACTTTCGACAGTTTCGTCACCGGCAAAGCGAATCAACTCGCGCGCGCGGCCGCGATCCAGGTTGCCGAGAATCCCGGCATCTCCTACAACCCGCTGTTCATCTATGGAGGCGTGGGCCTGGGCAAGACGCACCTGCTGCAGGCGATCGGCAACCACCTCGCCGAGCGCCGGCCGGGCGCGAAGCTGCGCTATACGCACGCCGAGCAGTACGTGACGGATGTCGTGCGCGCGTACCAGCAGAAGTCCTTTGACGAGTTCAAGCGCTACTACCACTCGCTCGACCTTCTGCTGATCGACGACATCCAGTTCTTCTCCAACAAGGGCCGCACGCAGGAGGAGTTCTTCTACGCCTTCAATGCGCTGGTCGAGGCGCACAAGCAGATCGTCATCTCCTGCGACACCTACCCGAAGGAGATCGCGGGCATGGAGGAACGGCTGATCTCCCGCTTCGGCTGGGGGTTGACCGTGGCGATCGAGCCGCCCGAGCTGGAAATGCGCGTGGCCATCGTGCTGAAGAAGGCGGAGGTCGAAGGCGCGCAGATTTCCGAAGAAATCGCCTTCTTCATCGCCAAGAACATCCGTTCCAACGTGCGCGAGCTGGAAGGGGCGCTGAAGAAGGTGCTGGCCTTCGCGCGCTTCACCGGCCGGGACATGACCTTGGAAATGGCCAAGGAAGCGTTGCGCGACATTCTGCACGTTGCCAACCGGCAGATCAGCGTCGACGGAATCCAGAAGACTGTGGCCGAGTACTTCAAGATCAGAATCGCCGACATGCATTCCAAGAAGCGCAGCCGCAACGTCGCCCGGCCGCGCCAGGTGGCCATGTCGCTCGCCAAGGATCTGACGCCCATGAGCCTGCCGGAGATCGGCGAGGCGTTCGGCAATCGCGACCATACGACCGTCCTGCACGCCTGCCGCACCATTTCCACCCTGCGCAAGAAGGATACGGTGCTCAACCGGGACTACCTCGTGCTCGAGCAGGTACTGAAAGGGTGAGTTGCCTGTGGATATCCGATGTACGGATTGTGCGCATCCCGCCTCCGCTCAGGACGGGCGCAAACGATCCACAGCCATGCACATCCCGTGCACAGCTTATGCGCTCCCAGATATGCGGCCAAGTCGTTGTTCGTGCGGCAGGAATCGCCTCGCGTGAACAACCAGGGCCCCTCTATTAACGATTACTAGGAATAAATAATGGCTCTCGTCAAAGCCAAGCGCGACGACTTGCTCGGGCCGCTGTCGGCGGTCAGCGGCATCATCGAACGCCGACACACGCTGCCGATTCTTTCCAACGTGCTGATCGACAGGGCGGACAGCGTCCTGTCGTTTCTCGCCACTGATATCGAGATCCAGATCACAGCGCGCTCCAATCTCGCAGCGGGCAGCGAGGCGAGGCCGGTCACGGTTGGCGCGCGCAAGCTGGTCGACATCCTGCGTGCGCTTCCGGAGGATGCCGAGGTGACCGTGGCGCAGCAGGAGAAGCGCCTGCAGATCAAGGCGGGCAAGAGCCGATTCACCCTGCAGACGCTGCCCGCCGAAGACTTTCCGAGGCTGGCGCGACCGGCGGGGGAGGTGGCGCGCTTTTCCCTCGCGCAGAAGGCCTTGCGCAAGCTGCTCGGGCTGGTGCAGTACGCGATGGCACAGCAGGACATCCGCTACTACCTGAACGGCCTGCTCGTGCTGGTCGAGGATCGGCAACTGCGCCTCGTAGCGACCGACGGCCACAGGCTGGCGTACGCGGCCATGGCGCTTCCGGCGAGCTCGCCACGCCTCGAAGTCATCGTGCCGCGGAAGACCGTCCTCGAGCTCTCGAAGCTTCTTGCCGACAGCGACGACGAGGTCAAGCTCGAGCTCTCGCCCACGCAGGCGGCATTCAGCTTCGGCGGCGTGGAGCTGATCTCCAAGCTGGTGGATGGCAAGTTCCCGGACTACACACGGGTCATTCCCACGCAGCACAAGAACCTGGTCAAGCTGGAGCGCGAAGTGCTGCGCCAGTCGTTGCAGCGCGCGGCGATCCTGTCCAACGAGAAGTTTCGCGGCGTGCGCTGGGTGCTCACCGACGGCAGCCTGAAGATCGTGTCCTCGAACGCCGAGCAGGAGGAGGCGCAGGAGGAAATCGAGGTGCAGTACGGCGGAGACGCGCTCGATATCGGCTTCAACGTCAACTACCTGCTCGACGTGCTGAACAACGTCGGCGGCGCCGAAGTGGAGTGCCGGTTCGGCGATGCGGCCTCCAGCGCGCTGCTGCAGTTTCCTGCGGAACCGGAGTTCAAGTACGTGGTCATGCCGATGCGCATCTAACGAGGAATTCAGAGTGGGCGAACCTGAGCAGCACAAACCGGAAGCGAGCGATTACGACTCCGACAGCATCAAGATCCTGAAGGGCCTGGAGGCCGTGCGCAAGCGGCCCGGCATGTACATCGGCGACACGTCCGACGGCACGGGCCTGCACCACATGGTGTTCGAGGTCGTGGACAACGCGGTCGACGAAGCGCTTGCCGGCTTCTGCGACGAGATCGTCGTCACCATCCATACCGACAATTCCGTGTCGGTGCTCGACAACGGGCGCGGCATCCCGACCGGCGTCAAGGACGATGACGAGATGCGCCGCTCGGCCGCCGAGATCGTCATGACCGAGCTGCATGCCGGCGGCAAGTTCGACTCCAACACCTACAAGGTTTCGGGCGGACTGCACGGGGTCGGCGTATCGGTGGTCAATGCGCTCTCCAGCTGGCTGCGCCTGACCATCTGGCGCGACGGCAAGGTGCACCAGATGGAGTTCGCCGACGGCGTAGCCACCGCGCCGCTGCGCGTCACCGGGGTCACGGAGAAGCGCGGCACCGAAGTGCACTTCCTCGCCTCGCGCCAGGTTTTCGGCACCGTCGACTACCACTACGACATCCTGGCGCGCCGCCTGCGCGAGCTTTCGTTCCTCAACAACGGCGTGCGCATTGTGCTGGTCGATCAGCGCGTGGGAAAGGAAGAGGACTTCGCGTTCGCCGGCGGCGTCAAGGGGTTCGTGGAGTACATGAACCGCGCGAAGACGGTCCTGCACCCGAACGTGTTCAACGCCCAGGGCGAGAAGGACGGCATCAGCGTGGACGTGGCGATGCAGTGGAACGACTCCTATCAGGAGAACGTCATCTGCTTCACGAACAACATCCCGCAGAAGGACGGTGGCACCCACCTCACGGGCCTGCGCGCGGCCATGACGCGCGTGCTGAACAAGTACATCGAGGAAACGGAGCTGGCGAAGAAGGCCAAGGTCGAAACGACGGGCGACGACATGCGCGAAGGCCTGGCCTGCGTGCTGTCGTGCAAGGTGCCCGAGCCGAAGTTTTCCTCGCAGACCAAGGAAAAGCTGGTGTCCTCCGAGGTGCGCCCCGCGGTGGAGGAGATCGTGGCGGAGAAGCTGCGCCAGTTCCTGGACGAGCGACCGGCCGACGCGCGCGTCATCACCTCGAAGATCGTCGAGGCGGCGCGGGCGCGGGAGGCCGCGCGCAAGGCGCGGGAGATGACACGGCGCAAGGGTGTGCTCGACGGCATGGGCCTGCCCGGAAAGCTGGCCGACTGCCAGGAGCGGGACCCGGCGCAGTGCGAGCTGTACCTGGTGGAAGGCGATTCGGCCGGCGGATCCGCCAAGCAGGGACGTGACCGGAAGTTCCAGGCGATCCTGCCGCTCAAGGGGAAGATCCTGAACGTGGAGCGCGCGCGATTCGACAAGCTGCTCTCCTCGGCGGAGATCGCGACGCTGATCACGGCGCTCGGCTGCGGGATCGGCAAGGAGGAGTACAACCCGGAGAAGCTCCGCTACCATCGCATCATCATCATGACGGACGCCGACGTGGACGGCTCGCACATCCGTACGCTGCTGCTCACGTTCTTCTATCGGCAGATGCCGGAGCTGGTGGAGCGCGGCCATATCTACATCGCGCAGCCGCCGCTGTACAAGTCGAAGCTCGGCAAGGAGGAGCGCTACCTGAAGGATGAGCACGAGCTGAACGAGTTCATGCTGCGCCAGGCGCTGGTCGATGCCGCGCTGCTGCCCGCGGCGCAGCGCGAGCCGATCCGCGGCGAGGCGCTCGCCGAGCTGGCCAAGTCGTACCTGCTGACCGAGGCGGTGATCGAGCGCGTCTCGCGCTGGATCGATCGCGACGTGCTGAACGCGCTGCTGCGCGGGGTGCAGGTCGACCTCTCGCGCCGCGACCTTGCGGAGGCCTCCGCGCATGCGCTGGCCGCGGCCATGCCCGCCAACGGCTTTCGCATCAACGCGCACTTCGACGCCAAGACCGAGCGCTATCAGGTACGCATCGAGAGAACGCGCCACGGCAACGTGCGCGTGACGGCGATCGATACGGAGTTCGTGCACTCCGGCGACTATGCTCAGATCCGTACGACCGCGGAGCTGCTGCGCGGGCTGGTGGGCGTCGGCGCCTACGTGCAGCGCGGCGAGCGCAGGCAGCCGGTGCGCGACTTCGGCGAAGCCATGCACTGGCTGCTCGCCGAAGTGCAGAAGTCGATGGTGCTGCAGCGCTACAAGGGGCTCGGGGAGATGAATCCCGGCCAGCTGTGGGAAACGACCATGGATCCGGCGACCCGCAGGCTGCTCAAGGTGCAGATCGACGACGGCATCGCCGCCGACGAGATCTTCACCAAGTTGATGGGCGACGAGGTCGAGCCGCGCCGCGCGTTTATCGAGTCGAACGCGCTCGGCGTGCGGAACTTGGACGTTTAGCCTTCGCCGGCGCTGCGGCGCCGCGCCCTGCCGGCTTGCGGATCGGCGTCACCTGCGCCGCGGGTGCGGCCGCCGCCTTGGCTGGCGCCCCGGGCTTGGGCGCGCGCGGCTGGAACTCGAAGCCGACCGCGCCTCCCGGGGTCTTCACCAGATAGGCCTTGAATGGCCGGCCCTTTTTCGAGATGAAGCGCGGCAGCAGGTCGGTGCGCCCGGTGGCCAAGAGCTTGCGGACCTGCGTCGGCTCCACCGGCTGCTGCAGGATGATCTTCCCGGTGCGGAAATCGCAGCTGCGCGCGGCGCCCAGCGACTTCTCGCACACGTAGGCCATGCCGTGCTCGTACACGCGGGCGCCGCACTTCGGGCAGGCGCCGAGGCTTTCCTGCTTGCTGAAATCGGGGGGCTCCTCGCCGCCGGCGTCGCTGCTTTGCCCGAAATCGAACTCGGCGCGAAACTGCTCGTTCAGGCGCATCACGGCCGCGAACGGCTTGCCCATGCGGCTGCGGAACCCGGTGAGCGGCCCGATGCTGCGCTTGGCGATCAGCTCGGCCACTTCCTCGGGAGACCATTCGCGCCCGGAGGTGACCTTCCACAGGGAAAAATCGCATTTCTGGCACTGGAACTTGCGGTAGTTCTCCTGCACCGTGCCGCCGCACTTCGGGCAGGGTGCCGGCACCGTGGCAAACGCGGTATCGGGAATGTCGCCGTTGCGGATGCGCTCGACCAGGTCACGGGTGACCTGCTCGATGTGCTCCATGAACTCCTCGCGCGGCAGCTTGCCGTGCTCCATCTGCTTGAGCTTGAACTCCCAGTCGCCGGTCAGCTCCGGCGAGGTGATCTCGGTGACGCCGAAATGGCGCAGCGCGAACAGCAGCGAGAAGGCCTTCGGCGTCGGCACCAGTTCCCTGCCGTTGCGGTGCACGTACTCCTCACGGATCAGTCCCTCTATGATCGCGGCGCGCGTGGCAGGCGTTCCCAGGCCCTTCGCTTCCATCGCCGCGCGCAGTTCGTCGTCTTCCACGAGCTTGCCCGCGCCCTCCATCGCCGAGAGTAGCGTCGCCTCGGTGAACCGGGCAGGCGGCTTGGTCTGCAGCGCGCTTGCCGCCACTTCCAGCGTCTCCACCTTCTCGCCCGCAGCGACTGCCGGCAGCGTCTCGCTCTCGTCCTGGGATCCGCGCCCGTAGACGGCGAGCCAGCCTGGGCTCTGCAGCACCTTGCCTTCGGTCTTGAAGCGATGCTCGCCGACCGTGGTGATGCGCGTGGTCTGCTGGAACTCGGCCGACGGATGGAATACGGCGAGGAAGCGCCGCACGACCATGTCGTACAGCTTGCGCTCGGCCTCGTTCAGGTTCTTGGGCGCCTGCAGCGTCGGGATGATGGCGAAGTGGTCCGAGATCTTGCTGTTGTCGAAGATCCGCCGGTTGGGCTTGACCCAGCCGTTCTTCAGGACCGCCTTCGCGAACGGCGCGTACTCGCGGTCACCCGCCAGCATGTCCATCGCCTTCTTCACCGTGCCGATGTAGTCCTCGGGCAGGGCGCGCGAGTCGGTGCGGGGATACGTCAGCACCTTGTGGCGCTCATAGAGCGCCTGCGCCAGCGACAGCGTGCCGCGGGCCGAAAAGCCGAAGCGGCCGTTGGCTTCGCGTTGCAGGCTGGTCAGGTCGAACAGCAGCGGCGAAGCCTGGGTGGTCGGCTTGGTCTCCTCGCTGACCGTTCCCGGCTTCGCCTGGCAGGCGGCGACGATCGCTTCGGCATCCGCGGCGCGCCACAGGCGCTCCGGCTTGCGTTCGGCGTCCTCGGCCTTGCGGAACTCAGGATCGAACCAGCGGCCCGGATACTCGCCGGCCCTGGCCCCGAAGCGCGCGTGCACTTCCCAGTAGTCGCGCGGCTTGAACTCGCGAATACGCTCCTCGCGCTCCACCAGGATGGTGAGCGTCGGGGTCTGCACGCGGCCCACCGTCGTCAGGTAGAAGCCGCCCTCCTTCGAGTTGAAGGCGGTCATGGCGCGCGTGCCGTTGATGCCGACCAGCCAGTCCGCCTCGGAACGGCTCTTGGCGGCGTCGGCGAGCGGCAGCAGCTCCCTGTCGGCGCGCAGCTGCTCGAACCCGTCGCGGATCGCCGCCGGCGTCATCGACTGCAGCCACAGGCGCTCGACCGGCTTCTTGGCGCGCGCGTGCTGCACGATGTAGCGGAAGATCAGCTCGCCTTCGCGACCGGCGTCGCAGGCGTTCACCAGCCCGTCGATGTCCTTGCGCTTGAGCAGGCGCAGCAGCAGGTTGAGGCGCTCCGCGCCGCGCTCGATGGGCGCCAGCTCGAAGCGCGGGGGGATGACCGGCAGGTGCGCGAACGACCACTTGCCGCGCTTGACGTCGTACTCCTCCGGCACCGCGAGCTCCAGCAGGTGGCCGACCGCGGAGGACAGGACGTAGTCGTCGCTCTCGAAGTAGTCGCCCTTGCGCGTGAAGCCACCCAGCGCGCGCGCGATGTCGGCGGCGACGGAAGGTTTCTCGGCGATGATGAGTTTCTTGCGCATGCGGAGCGAAAGGCCGCAGAGGATACCCGCAAAGAACGCGGCCTTTCAACCGAACGTGCAAATGCGCCCTGCGCGCGCCGCGCGCGCTCAGTGCGGCAGGCGACTCGCGCTCGAAGCGCGCAGTTCCTCGGCGACCAGCTCGCTCGCGGGCGCGCGCAGATTCCACAGTACCATCACAACGACGAGCTTGAGCTGCTCCGCGCTCAGAACGTCGTCGGCGGTGGCCAGCGCGCGCTCCAGCACGAGCTCGCGGGTCTGCGGCGACAGGATGCCCGATTGCTCGAGCGACAGCAGAAAGCCGCGTGCGCCGACGTCCAGCTTGGCGATTTCCCTGGGCGCGTACGCGCGAAACGCCTCGGCCTCGCCTGGCAGCGGCGCCATGCCGCGCCGGGGCACCTGCGCGATGCCGGCAAGCCAGGTCAGTGCGGCCGAAATGTCGTCATCCTCGAACCCTGCCGCGGACAGGCGCTTCGCCACACGCTCGGGGTCGCCGCAAACGTCGGCCTGCCGGCAATGCTCGTACACGTACACCAGTATGTCGAACATGTTCTTGTTCTCCTGGAGGAAGGTCATTTGACGCGCTGATAGTTGCCGCCCGGAAGCGCCGCAACGCGTCCGTCGAGCTCGAGTCGCAGCAGATCCGCGCTCACGCGCGCGGCTGCCAGACCGGTCAGGCTGCAGAGGGAATCGACGTCCACGGGATCGAAGCCCATCAGCGCCAGCAACCCGTCGGCGGGAGGTTCCGCGCCGCTCGCCTGCGTGCTGGCAAAGGCGGTGCGGTGGAACGCCCCAAGCTCGCCGAGAACATCCTCTGCGGACTCGACGAGCTTTGCGCCCTGCTTGATGAGCGCGTGGCAGCCCTTGGACAGGGGCGAGTGGATGGACCCCGGGATGGCGAACACGTCCCGGCCTTGCTCGGCCGCCGCGCGCGCCGTGATCAGCGATCCGGACGCCAAGGCTGCTTCGACGACCAGGCAGCCCTGCGCCAGTCCGCTGATCAGGCGATTGCGGCGCGGAAAGTGATGCGCGGCGGCGGGCGTGCCGAGACCGAACTCCGACAACAGGAGGCCGGCCTGCGCGATGCGCGCCGCAAGCTCGGCGTTCTGGCGCGGGTAGACCACGTCAGTGCCCGTGCCGAGCACCGCGATCGTGGAGCCTTCCGCCTGCAAGGCGCCGCGATGTGCCGCGGCATCGACGCCCAGCGCCAGCCCGGAAACGATGGTCAGTCCCGCGCTGCTGAACGCTTGCGCAAACCTTTCTGCGTTGCGCACGCCCTGTGCGGTCGCGTTCCGGCTGCCCACCACGGCGAGCGACGGCCTGCCGAGCAGCTCCAGCCGGCCGGCCGCATAGAGCAGTACCGGGGGGTCCGCAGTTTCCAGCAGTAGCTTCGGGTATTCGGCGTCAGCCAGAGTGACGATGGCATGACCCGGCTGTCTGGCCCAGTGCAGCGCGCTCTCGACCGCGGATCGTGTCTTCTCGGTATGCAAGAGCGCCGATGCCGCGGGGCCGACGAAGCGCTCGAGCTGCGCCCGGGAAGCGGACAGGATGTTCTCCGGCAGGCCGAACTGGCCGAGCAGCGATCGGATTGCAGCGGTACCGAGGCCCGGCGTGTGCGTCAGGTGAATCCAGCCCGCCAGCCCCCGGTCGTCGCTCATCCCGGCGGCAGTGTAACGGCAAATTCCCGGTCGCCGCCGGTGCCCCGCTCAGGGCGTCTGAATGACATCCAGCGGGTTGACCGGCTTGGAGATACGCATCACCAGCGCGTACGAAACCCTGTCGTAGATCCGGAACACGAAGGCCAGGCCATAGCGCTCATCGGGAACCTTGAACATCACGGGCTTTCCGCCCGCGCTCTGTGAAGCATCGGCGATCAGCGGGCCGGGACGGTACAGCGCGAACACATGACCGACCTCCACCCCGTCGGCGCGGCCGCGGTTGAGCGTGATGATCTGCTGCGGCCCGGCTTCGCCGACTTTGCCGAGGCCGCCGTAGATACCGATGACGCGGCCCTGCATGAAGACCGCAGGCGCGTGCGGCGCGTACTTGGGCACTTCCGGAACGCCGGCCGGCAGCAGCTTGTCGCCCTTGCCGACTTCCTGGGTGACTGTCGTCAGTCGCACGGTCGCGGGATTGCCGGCGCGTGTCACGCGCGCGGTACCGAGATAGATGGCTTCGTAGCCGAGCGTGACGTTCGTATCCGGATCGACCAGCGCCTTGCCGCGGCGATAGATGTACCAGTTCTCCTCTTTTGATTCCCCCATGCCGCGGACATAGGCCTGATTGCCGGCTTCGATGATGACGCGGTTGTCTTCGGTGGCGATGATGGTGGGCGCGTTGTCCAGACCGTCCGGTTCGATGACCAGCGGGCGCGACAGGAAGGGCTCGATCGCGCTGGGCGGAATGCTCGGAATGGCATCGCGCGCGCTCGACTCCGCGCGCACGCGCGGGGATAGCCTGACGGTACCGACGACGCCGCCGTCTCCGAGGGCGGGACGCGTCTCACCTGCGCCCGTCGCGGCGCCCGTGTCCGCCGGCGCTGTCCCGGCGGCCGGTTTGCCGTCCGCGCCGGCGATGAACAATCGGCCGCTCGCGCGGTCAAGCACGATGACGTCTCCGGGGAAGATCCAGTGGGGATTGCGGACTTGCTCGCGATTGAAGTTCCAGATCTCTGGCCAGCGCCACGGAGAGTCCGTGAAGCGCTCGGAGATGCCCCACAGCGTGTCGCCGCGCACCACGACATAGCGGTCGGGAGCGTCCGCCTTGAAGGCAATCGGGGTCTGGGGAATCTGCGCCAGCGCGACGGCAAAGGCCAGGCCGGACAGGACAAAAGCGAGCGCTGTGATAGACTTACGCAATTGGTCGTGCATGGTGCCCCCGAACCTTATCCTTGTTCCCGGGCTGGCTTGAAAAGCCCCTTTGCCATCCAAATGTAGCACAAACAGACGACTGTTTAACCGGCGCCTTAGATTCTGTATCTAATCTGTTCAATTTGCAACACTATTTGCCTTCAAGATGGCTCTCCTGAACATTCTGCGCTACCCCGACGCCAGACTCCATAAAGTCGCGGCACCCGTCACCGTCTTCGATGAGGGCCTGAAGAAGCTGGTGCGGGATATGGCCGAGACCATGTACGCGGCGCCCGGGGTGGGACTCGCCGCCATGCAGGTGGACGTTGCCAAGCAGGTGATCGTCATCGACGTCTCCGATCGGCAGGATTCGCTCGTCGTGTTGGTCAACCCGGAGATCGTCGAGGCCTCGGGGATTTCGGACATCGAGGAAGGCTGCCTGTCGGTGCCGGGCGTCTACGATGTCGTAGAGCGGGCAGAGCGCGTCAAGGTGCGCGCCTATGACCAGCATGGGCACCCGTTCACGCTCGAGGCCCAAGGCCTGCTCTCGGTGTGCATCCAGCACGAGATTGATCACCTCAAGGGCAAGGTGTTCGTCGAATACCTCTCGCAGCTCAAGCAGCAGCGCGTGCGCGCCAAGCTCGCCAAGCAGCTGCGCCGGACCGCCTAGGCGTCCTCACCCGGGCGCACGCCGAATTCCTGCGCCTCGTCTTCGCCGGAACGCCTGAATTCGCCGAGCGCGCGCTCGCCGCGCTGCTCGACGCGCGTCACGAAATCGCGCTCGTCCTGACGCAGCCCGACCGGCCCGCCGGTCGCGGATTGCGCCCGGTGCCTAGCGCCGTGAAGCGCCTGGCCGCGGCGCGCGGCCTGCCGGTTTACCAGCCGGAATCGCTCAAGGAACAGCAAGCGCGCGACAGGATCGCCGCGGTCAAGGCAGACTTGCTGGTCGTCGCGGCCTACGGCCTGATCCTGCCGCAGGCGGTACTCGATGCGGCGCGCTTCGGCGCGCTCAATATTCATGCCTCGTTGCTGCCGCGCTGGCGTGGCGCGGCGCCGATTCAGCGCGCCTTGCTCGCCGGCGACGCGCAAACTGGCGTGACGATCATGCGCATGGACGCGGGGCTGGATACCGGCCCGATGCTCGCGCAGCAGGCGATCGCCATCGACGCGCAGGACGATGCCGGCACGCTGCACGACAAGCTGGCAGCGCTCGGCGCGCGCATGATCGTGGAGGCGATCGATGCGCTGGCCGCGGGCCGCGCGCGGGAAATGCCCCAGCCGCAGACCGGGGTCAGCTATGCGCGCAAGCTCGATCGTCGCGATGCGCAGATCGATTGGCACCATGCCGCCACGGACGTCGCGCGACAGGTGCGCGCCTTGCGCCCGGCTCCGGGAGCCGCGACGCAATGGCACGGTCAGCCGCTCAAGGTCTGGCGCGCGTTTCCCGCGGAGGGCGGCGGCGTTGCCGGGGAGGTCCTCGAGTCCGGTGACAGTGGTGTCGTGATCGCCTGTGGGGACGGCGCGCTGCGCGTCACCGAATTGCAGCGCGCCGGCGGCAAGCGATTGCCGGCGGCAGAATTCCTGCGCGGCTGCGCGCTCGCGCCGGGCGAGCGACTGGGGTGAGAGCCTCCGGGAATCTTGCACTGGCGCTCTCCGGGGCCGCGCGCGCGGTCGCGGGAGTGGCCGAAGGGCGCAGCCTGGGCGACACCGACTTCGCGGG
>Ga0224500_10000383_pt1 | contig 30929 bp, 23 predicted proteins | sample SF_Oct11_sed_USG_FD_168126 | JGI IMG/M metagenome (GOLD analysis project Ga0224500, IMG submission 168126) | Sediment microbial communities from San Francisco Bay, California, United States - SF_Oct11_sed_USGS_4_1 | ecosystem: Environmental > Aquatic > Marine > Sediment | place: USA: California... | reverse complement strand
GATAGCGGCGGCTACCTCGGGCGACAATCGCTGTCGAATTTGCTCGGCAATCGCAACACTCAATTCACGTTGCAGACCGAGCACGTTCGTAAGCTCCCGGTCAAACGACGCCGACCATATTTGCTCGCTGTCGGCGACACGTATCAGGCGTGATGTGACCCGAATGCGAGATGCTTCCAGCCGCAACGAACTCATTACGACAAAATCGACACCAAGCTCACGGCCGATCTGACGCAATGACTTCGTCGAATTCGCCAGGGCTCGCGCCGACACACCGCCGATAACGTTAAGGTCTGGTAGATCTATTTGGGCGAGCGACGTGCTGGTTTCCTCGGCAATGCCCGAGGCCAGGTAGCTGAGCTCGTCTTTGCCTGTAAGGTTCTCGAAAGGGAAGACGGCGATGCGGGTCTGCTCGGGCTCCGTGACCTTCGACTGCCAGACGAAGATCGCGCTACCGACAGCCAGCAACAGCAGGATCAGCATGGCAATGGAACGCGAACGCGGCATCGGGGTCGCCACAGGCGTCACCGGCTGCTCATCGGAAAAATCAGGTGCAGTCGCAGGATCGACCGGCGCGATAAACCGATAGCCGAGCCCGGCCACGGTCTCAATGAATACCGGCTTGTCGGGAGAATCGCCAAGCGCTTGTCGCACCTTGCGTACAAGCGTATTGAGGCCGGTGTCGAAATCGATCACGACTTTGGCCGGCCACAGGCGCTCTATGATTTCCTCGCGAGGGACCAAATTGCCGTGCCGCGTAACTAACAGGACCAGCAGGCCGAACGGCCGTCGCTCGAGACGGACCGGTTGACCGCGCAGACGCAACTGGTGAGCGCCAAGGTCGAGCTCGAAATCGCGGAATCGGTAGGTTTGTGTGTCGACGCCGGCGTCCATGTGTCTGATGGCAGGCCCGCCAAGGGTAAGGGCCGGGAATTATATCAGGCAGGCATACGAGCCAATTGCCCCCTTTTCGTCCTTAGGTCATGGCCTGAAGTGCCGACCGGCCCTGCGGCCGGCCGGCACGAAAGCTGCAGATTTTCTTCATAGCGTCTCCATGTCCCTGGCCGAAACATTGACGGATTCTTGCCCCACTATGCGTAGCAGCGCGGATCGACAACATCTGAGGGGACGACATTGGACATCCACGAAATCCGGAATTGGCTGGCACAGCTGCTGTTGCCGCACCCTGTCCAAGGCGGTTTGCCGGCTGTGGCACTACTTCTTTCGCTGGCGCTCGGCACCGGCCCTGCCTATAGCTCGCCTGGCGGGGAGCTGGATGCGAGTTTCGGCAACAACGGGCGTGCGGGCTGGATGATAACCGAAGCGAATTACGGCCATGCCATTGCCCAGCAATTGTCAGACGGGAAGTTACTGATAGCGGGTTCGGCATCGTCGTATTCCGCAACCGGATTCAACTTTGCCATCGTCAGAGGCAATGCCGACGGATCGGCCGACGGCGCGTTCGGCAGCAACGGCGCGGTCGTAATCGACCTTGGCGGAGAGGACGACTATGCGACCGATATCGCGGTGCAGGCTGACGGAAAAATCGTGGTTGCCGGTAGTTCCGGCACTTTCGGGTCCGGTCGCGACCTCGCGCTCCTCCGGCTCAATCCGAACGGCAGCGTCGACACGACGTTCGGTGTCGCTGGGCGCGTCACACTCGATCTCGGCGGCGAAGACGACTATATCGCCCGTATCGTACTTCAGCAGAACGGGCAAATAGTGGTAGCCGGCGCGACCAATGCGAACGGCAACTACGACGCCGTGTTTGCACGATTTCATGCCGACGGCACGCTGGACACGGCATTTGGCAGCGGTCCTACGGCGGGAACAACGAGAATTCTCGACAGCTCCCGCCAGGATCAGCCGTTCTGGATGACGCGGCAGGCCGATGGCAAGTACGTCGCTTGCGGCCAAAGCGGCCCGATACCCTACGATGCAGAAGGCGCAGGCATGCTGGCAGTACGCATCAACGTCGATGGCAGTGTCGATTCCGGATTCGGCAGCGGCGGCATTGCGAGGATCGCTGCCGGTACTTTGCCGCTGGTCGGCAGAAGCTGCGTCGCACTGCCTGGCGGAACGATAGTAATTGCGGGATCCGGTGGCGAGCCCGGTGATGAAGACCTGCTGCTCGCACGGCTGCTCTCCGATGGCAGGCAGGACATGACGTTCGGCACCGCGGGCCTGTCCAGAATCGATTTCGGCGCAGCCGAAACGGTTCAATCCATTATCCGCCTGGCCGACGGCACGCTGGCCATAAGCGGACTTACCGGAAGGCTCGGACTCGGTCATTTCCCGAGTGGTTTGCCGCTGTGGGAGATCCAGACACCGGACTACGATCCCAGCGAGTTCTTCGTCGCCCGGCTCGATGCCAACAGCGGCTCGCTCGATCCTGCTTTTGGCAATAACGGTGTAACGCTTGTCGACTTCGGTTCGGACTATTACGCGTCCTGGGCGTATGCGCGTGGCCTGATTCAGCAAGTAGACGGCAAACTCGTCGCGGTCGGAACCCAGGTGTACCTGGACGGATTGGCGGGAGAGATTCCGGTCGTTGCCGTGGCACGCGTGGATCCAGCCGGCGGTGGCAACGCCGGTATTGCGGGATTCGCCGATTGGTACACGGAGGTTACCGAGGGGACTCCCGCCACCATTATCGCAGTGCGGCGCAGCGGCGGAAGTACCGGCAATCTGTCCGTCGACTACAACACGTATGACGGCTCTACCCAGGGGCCGGCGGACTACACGACTACCAGCGGCACGCTGACCTGGATGAGCGGCGACGCAGATCCGAAATTCATCACGATTTCCATCGTGGATGACACCGCCGGAGAAAACGACGAGGCGATCATTGTCCAGCTGTCGAATTCATCCAATGGCCTGGCGCACAGTCAGACCGGCGTGCGAATAATAGACAATGACAACCCACCTCCGCCGCCACCGCCGCCAGGCCCCGTGCAATCGGGCGGCGGTGGCGGCTCGAGCGGAACGGTGCTTCTGGCATTGCTGGTGATCTTCGGGGTAGCGCAGAGGCGGCGCAATGCGCTGTTTTCAAAGTTGGTCCGAATCATTTCCGGTCCGCTATGAACAGCGAAAATGAACTCGCCAGGCTGGCTTGCGGTCCACTGATTGTCTCGACAGGATACCGGCGAAGGCCTAGTCTGAATCCTGTCTGCATTGCAATGCGACCCGAATGCGGCAACAGAACCGCCAGAGGATTGTGATGACAACCCACGGTTGTACCAGGCGACGTTTGACGGGGCTTGACGCATGGCGCATTGGCCCCTGTGGCATTGGCGTACTCCTGCCGATGTGCGCAATCTGCCAGCCGTCACCGGATCCTGCTTCGAACGAAGAAGCGCTGTCGGAAATTGTCGTCACCGCGCGGAAATTCGAAGAGCGCGTGCAGGATATCCCGATGAGCGTGCAAGTATTGTCTGCCGAATTTCTGGACAAGGCGGACACGACTCGACTGTTCGACCTGCAGTTCAATGTTCCAGGCCTCGTCGTCAGCAACCTGGGACTTTTCGGCGCCGGTTTTTCCCTGCGCGGCCTCGGCGATCAGGGCGGCAACGAACAAACCGTAGCCTCGCACTTGAACGGGGTCTACCTGGGCAATGCCAATCTTGCGATCGCGCGACTATTTGACCTGGAACGCATCGAAGTCCTCAAAGGCCCTCAGGGTACGCTTTACGGACGAAACTCTACCGGCGGATCGATGAACTTCATCACCCGTTCCGCCCATGACGAGTTCAGCGCAGATATTGAAACCGCTTACGGCAGTTTTTCGACGGTGCGTGCGCAGGGCCACGTCAACCTGCCGTTTGAAAAGGCCGCCCTGCGCCTGGCCTTTATCGGGTCCGAGGGCGACGGATACATCAGAAACTCCGTGGACGACAGGCAGTTCGGCGAGAACGATTTCTGGGGACTCAGGGGTTCCTTGCGGTTCAACCTGAGCGACAGGCTGAGCCTTGATCTGACCGCACAGACGGTCTCCGACGACGGCGCAAGCGATGAGCTGTGGTCACCCCAGCCTCAGTTTCTCGTCAATCCGCGAGATATTCGCCTGACCACGGTGACACTGGTGGATCCCTACCTGCTGACCGATACCGACGTCGTCAGCGCCAATCTGGATTACGAATTCGGTTTCGGGCACTTCCGATCCATTACCGGATACGCGGGGAGTAACGTAAGCGACCGCGACGACTGCGCCGGGTCTCCCGATCTGCAGGGTTGTGTGCGCGGAACCACCAGCACTCGACACGAACAATGGAGCCAGGAGTTTCAACTTGCCTCGGGCGATGAGGCCCATATTGCCTGGCTCCTCGGCGCGAACTATTTTTCTGTCGATACCGCAACGGACTGGTATCTTTTGGTTCCGCTGGCGAATCCCATACCCCTCAGGGACCTCTTCGGCACGACCGAAGAAACTGCCATTGCGGTTTTCGGCCAGGCGATCGTGCCGATTTCGGATCGCTGGAGCCTGACCGGCGGACTGCGTTTCAGCAATGACGAACAAAGCGCAACTTCCATCGGCTCAGGCGTGCAGGACAGTCCGACGCTCAAGACTGCCGAAGACGACTGGAACAACGTTTCATGGCGGATTGACCTGGAGTTCAGACCCACGGACGAAATGCTGCTTTATGCCAGTGTGGCGACCGGTTTCAAGAGTGGGGGTTATACAATATTCGTGCTTCCCGATGGCAATCTGGACGATTTCAATTCTGAAGACCTGATCGCGTACGAAGCTGGTATTAAGTCAGAGTGGCTGGAGCGGCGATTGAGCTTCAACAGCGCCGTATTCTTCTACGACTATCAGGACATGCAGGTAGCCACCCTGACTTTCCTCGGTGGCCGATTGATATCGGAAGTCGACAATGCCGCCAAAGCGGAAATCTATGGCATTGACGCAGACTCCCGATGGCAGCTGAACGAACGACTGACGTTCTCCGCCGGTCTGGTCTGGATTCCGAAAAGAGAATTCGTCGAATTCTTCGACGATCGGCCGAACGACACGATCTCCGGAAACAAACTTCGTCGGGCGCCGGAGTTTACTTCGACCGTGGCAATGGATTACGAGTTTCCGTTACGCGACATCGGGCGCTTGTCCAGCCGCGTCGAGTACAACTACCGATCCGGTTTTTTCTTTTCCAAAGAAAATACCCCGGAATTTTCACAGGATCATTTCAGTCTGCTGAACGTGCTGCTGAACTTCGAATCGATGAGCGAGACGTGGTACGTTTTCGCGTCGGCACGCAATCTGACCAAGCAGGATTACTTCACCCAGGTATTAATTCAGTCGAGTCCCGGCTATCCCGATACTTATGAAATCGGCTTTGGTTATCGCTTCTGAGTTATTTTTAAGTATTTGATTTATAAACGAAATTTTGCTTCTTCCTGACAACAAGAAAGCAACAGGCCCGCCGCGCAACCGCAGCGGCGTTCGGCAAGCAAATGCGGCCCGACATACGAAAACACCTCACGGCGATCGGATGCTGTCCTGCTTGTGACAACAACTGTAATCTGACGGATCGTGATCAAACGCAGGCGCTAGAGGACGGCACGTATGGCAACTGAGGCAAGCACGGGACGATGGCTGGCCCTCCTGTTTGGCTATGTCGCTGACGCGCGATAGTGAGTGATTCGGTCTCCGGCCCGGTCTCCTGGCCCGAAGCGCTTCGTTTCTGGGCCAGGCTTGGCCTGATAAGTTTCGGCGGCCCGGCGGGTCAGATTTCAATCATGCACCGGGAACTGGTCGAACAGCGGCGCTGGATCTCGGAGAACCGGTTTCTGCATGCACTCAACTATTGCATGTTGCTGCCCGGCCCCGAGGCGCAGCAACTTGCCGTGTACATCGGCTGGACCCTTCACGGCATTCGCGGTGGTATCGCTGCAGGCGTGTTGTTCGTCTTGCCGGGTGCAGCAGTCGTTCTGTTCTTGAGCATCCTTTACGCCGGATATCAGGAAGTCACTGCAGTTCAGGCGCTGTTTTTCGGAATCAAGGCCGCGGTTCTGGCAATCGTCATTGAAGCCGTCCACCGGATCGGCAAGCGGGCACTGAAAAACGTTGCGATGTACAGCATTGCCGCTATCGCGTTTGTCGCCATCTTTTTCTTCGCCGTGCCGTTTCCGCTGGTTGTACTCGGCGCCGGAGTGGCCGGCCTGATCGGCGGTCGCATAAGCCCCACGAACTTCGTTGTCATCAAGGGGCACGAAGCCGAAACGCGCACCGCGACCGCGCATACTCCGGTCACGGCAACTCCGGCAAGCGGGCAATCGATGCGTGCCCGTGCAATCAGGATTATTGTTGTCTGCCTGCTCTTGTGGATGCTGCCGATCGCAATGCTGGCGATTTTTCTTGGCAGCAATCATGTTTTCGTGCAGGAAGGCGTTTTCTTCAGCAAGATGGCGGTGGTGACGTTTGGCGGAGCGTACGCGGTGCTCGCCTATGTCTCTCAGCAGGCCGTGGAGCATTACGGCTGGCTTGCGCCGGGTGAGATGCTGGACGGACTGGGCCTCGCCGAGACCACGCCCGGACCCTTGATCCTGGTCGTGCAGTTTGTCGGATTCCTGGGCGCCTACCGCAATCCGGGCACGCTCGATCCAATGCTTGCCGGAACACTCGGTGCGCTGCTCACGACATGGGTAACCTTCGTGCCCTGCTTCCTCTGGATCTTTCTCGGCGCTCCGTATATCGAACGCCTGCGCAGTAATCGAACCCTGAGCGCCGGACTGTCTGCGATTACGGCGGCTGTTGTCGGGGTTGTCCTGAACCTGGCTATCTGGTTTGCACTGCACGTGCTGTTTATCGAAATCGAAACCGTTCACCGCTTTGGTATGAGCCTGCAGGTACCACATTGGGCAACACTGGATCTGGCCTCGATGCTCATCGCCGGGACAGCGTTATTCGCAATGCTCAAGCTGCGGCTACCGATGCTGGCGACGCTGGCAAGTTGCGCCGCTCTGGGGATCGTCTATCAATTCTGGGTGTTGTGATCTTCTGCACAGCAAATGCCAATGCCACTGGCATGATTTGCTCCATCAAGTTTCCATCAGAACCAGGCCCTGAAACATCGCAGTTTCCTCTGGCGCCTGGCGGCGGAAGGGCCTTACGATTGCCGCACTCCCAGGCTCAAACTGGAATTGCTCCATGACGATCAGCGCCGCACTCGACAGCGATATCTTCCGAACCTACGTGCTGATCGTCGGCGCACTGCTGGCTTTCGCCGGCGCGACGCTGGTGGTCCTGACAACGATCGGCAAAGACGTCTCGTCCGTCTGGAAGACCTATCGTGGCTGGCTGGTGATGGTACCGCTCGTCCTCGGCACAATTTTCCTCGGCCGGATCGCAACGATCGTCGGCGTGGCCCTGCTCGCCATGGTGGGATTCAAGGAGTATGCGCGCGCAACCGGACTCTACGACGACTGGTGGTTAACGGGCATCGTCTACCTAGGGATCGTCTCTCTCGGCGTCGCGGCATCCGTTACCGACCCCCGACTGAACCTGCCGGGCTGGTATGGATTGTTCATGTCGCTGCCCGTTTACGTGATCGCGGCAATCGTGCTGGTTCCGATTTTGCGAAACCGCGCCAAGGGCCAGCTGCAAATGGTTGCACTCGCCATCGTCGGCTTCGTCTATTTCGGCTGGATGTTCAGTCACCTCGGATTTCTCGCCAATTCGAAACACGCCTACGGCTACGTTCTTTACCTGATTTTCGCCGTCGAGATAAATGACATAGCCGCGTTCACTTGCGGCAAGCTGTTCGGAAAACACAAGCTGCGGGACAACATCAGCCCGAACAAGACCATAGAGGGATCGATAGGTGCGATTTGCGTTTCATTGACCGTTCCGTGGCTGCTGTGGTTTTCGTTCCCGCACTTTGTCGGGTGGCAGCTGATCGTCATCGGCCTTCTCGTCGGCGTTGGCGGGCAACTTGGCGACCTCGTAATCAGCTACATCAAGCGGGATATAGGAATAAAGGACATGGGCGTGGTGATCAAGGGCCACGGTGGAATTCTGGATCGGGTCGACAGCATGATTTTCGTTGCACCGATTTTCTTTCACATCGTGCGCTGGAACCATGGAATGCCATGAGTGAGCTGCCGCGATGACCGAATGGCAATACCACCCGCCGCCCGACATCGACTCGACGATGGCCGAGTCGTTACGAAACTTCCCGCGGCGGCCGGCAATGTTGGTATACGCGATACGCTCGATTGCGGCGCTGCTGTTGCGCGGATGGCTCGGGTTCTATCACCGGCTTTCCATTGAAGGTCGTGAAAACCTGCCTGAAAGCGGATCATTCATACTCGTGTGCAACCATACGAGCCACCTGGATACGCTCTGCCTCCTGTCATCGGTCCCGCTGAGGAAAATTCACCGGACTTTTCCTGCAGCGGCGGCCGACTACTTTTTCTCCAGCCTGCCGCGGAGCGCTGTCTCGGCAATTCTGATCAACGCGCTGCCTTTCGATCGCAAGATGAAGGGGGCCGAGAGCCTGACCGTATGTTCCACACTGCTTGCCAATCCGGGTAATGTGTTGATCATTTTTCCGGAAGGCACCCGGACGACGACCGGGGAGCTGGGGCGTTTTCGCTCCGGCATCGGGCGTCTCGTCGTCGGTACCGAACTGCCGGTCATTCCGTGTCATCTGGACGGCGGCATGAAAGCATGGCCCAAAGGCAAAGCAATCCCCCGCCCGCACCGCTTGAAACTTCGCATTGGAACTGCAATGAACTTTGCACATCTGGGCAAGACCTCGGAATCGGTCGCCAGTATCTGCCGCGAGCTGCAGACCCGTGTATCGATACTGGGGCAGCCCGACCAATGACGATCTATGACCTGAAACCGGCATTCCAGAACCTGCTGCGGCCCTGCTGCAGATCACTGGCCGGCGCCGGTATAACGGCAAACCAGGTAACGCTGGCGGCTTTATTGTTGTCCCTGGCCGTTGGGGGTTTTTTTGCGTTGTTTCCCACGTCACGGTGGGCGGCGTTGTCGATCCCGGCCTGGCTTTTCCTGCGCATGGCGCTGAACGCAATTGACGGCATGCTCGCGCGGGAACACCACATGCAAAGCCGCCTCGGTGGTGTGCTCAACGAACTGGGTGACGTCGTTTCGGATACCGCTATTTATTTGCCGTTTGCGCTGGTTCCCGGCATTTCACCGGTGATCGTTGTCGCCGTCGTAATCCTCTCAATCATTACGGAGATGGCCGGCGTTGTGGCGATTCAGATCGGCGCGAGTCGACGCTACGACGGCCCAATGGGCAAAAGCGACCGTGCGTTTGCGTTCGGCTTGCTGGCGCTCCTGCTCGGCTGCGGATTGCAGCCGGGCTGGTGGGCAAATACCGGCCTTTCGATTGTTGCGATGTTGGCTGCGCTAACCGTCATCAATCGCGTGTCAGGCGCGTTGAAGGAGCTGGCATGTGTCAACGATGAGGCAAATCGGTCCGAATGATTTGCTTGCCACGCACGATTCGCATTCGTGCTTACCTGCGTACTTGCTTGCGCAATCTTGATCCGTGGCCCGGTGTCGGCATTCTGCGTCCGCTAACAGGCTTCGGCGGAACAATCACTGGTTCCTCCTTCTTGACCTTTATTATGCCGACGCCCGGACGTTTCGGCGCAATGGGAACAAGTATCGGAACGGACGCGGAAAATGTTGTCGGATCGACCAGCATCCACTCATAGCTGGCTGACATAGCCGCCGCCGTTGCCATTCGAATTTCACTATTGTCGGCGCCGGATGGACACAGACTGTCCACACAAAATCCGAGGTCCAAAGCGTGCTCGGCATCCCGGATAATCCGGACTTCGCTGTCGTAGCCGCAGGAATAGATCGTTTGTGCATCGTCGATGTCAGTTGGTAGCAACGTATTGTTGATTCGACCGCACATCTTGACGGGCTGGCTGTAGGGAACGAGCGTATCTGCCGTACCGTGCAACGCGAACACCGGTACCGATTCGTCTCCCAGTTTGTCGAAGAAAGAATTCTCCACGAGAAAATCGCGCAGGTCCTCCTTCAGGCAAGTAAGCAGGGTTGCCGGCGGTTGCGCGAAATTTATCGAAGCCAGATCGATGCCGGTGAGCGCCGCGCAGCGCGAAAGGTAGGGTGACGGATCGCTGACCGGAACACCGGTGATATTGAACACGGTATCGGGAATCAGGTTCTGCCAATCGCTGGATAACAACTCGGTCGTAATACCGGCGAATCCCATCAGGTTGAGGCGAAGTTCCTGGGTGCCGCCGAGGGCGCCGTAGAGCGTTGCCAGCGAACGGAGACCGAAATCGCGGAACCCTGCCAACGGCCCGGTCGAGTCCTCGCTATCCGCCAGGAAATCCAGTGCATCAAGCGGCCCGTAGTAAAGCAGCGCTTTGCGGATTCGGCCGGCCTCGTGCGATGCCAGCCACGCGGCAAGATGCGCGCCGGCCGATTGACCGAACACGGTAACTGCTTCGTCGGAAGCGCCGAGGTCTGCACCGTATGTTTCGACCCAGTCCAGCGCACTTTCGACGTCCGCGGTGATTTCGCGCCAGCTTGCGCCATTGCACTCGACGTTTCCGTCACTTCGGCCCGCCAATCGGTAGAACGGGGCGAAAACGATGAAGCCCCGACTCGTGAAATGCGAGATACCTGCTTCCAGTCCGAAGAAAGAGAAACCCCGGCTCTTCCAGGTCCCACCGTGAAAGGCAAGCAAGGGTTTCAGATCCGTCGCCTGGATGTCGCTTTTGTAAACACGCATTTCCAGTTCGCAGGTTCCTGAACCGGCGGAGAGATTCTCTATGCTTTTGTATTGAAGCTGCTTCATGTAGGGCAGCAGGTTGTTTGCAATCGAGACCGTACCGAGATCCAGTTCCGACGACGGCACAACAGTCCAGGCGCGGCTCGGTACAGCGGGCAACGGATCGCCGGGCTGACCGGCATCGGCTGTCCAGGCGGACGCATTCCCCAGCAGTTGTTCGGACTGGCTGCCAAAGCGGGACTGGCAGAATTCCGCCTCGTCGGAAGGTGAAAATGCAACTTCCGTTGTGCAATACGCATCGGCAAAATAGGCGGTGGCCGGCGGACCGACCACCTCCGCGACCTGGCAGCTGCCGCCATCCTGACTGTAAAGCGGAACGCGCTCGAGCACGGTCCGGAAATTGCCGAACAATGCCGTGCAACCGACTTCGGCGCCGAGCGCTGTCAGATACGCCTCGCGATCGTCGCCCTGCAGAATTGCCAATTGCAACAGCAGCTCGATTCCACGGTCACCCAGCATCTCGATGACGATTTCCGGGATGCCGAAGGTGGCAAGCAAGTCATTGATGAAAGCTTCGTCGTCTGCGTCGTATTCAAGTGCGAAAACGGTGGGGCCATTGAATGCATTGATGGTGGCATCCGGCATGCCGTTCTCGTCCAGCCCGTCAAGCCGGTAGTTGAGGGCGATGATCGCATCGTCAATGGCCTGTTCGCCTTGAATGGCCACATCCGCAACCAGTGCGTCTTCGATGAACGCGAGCACCAGTTCGGTCAACGAGATATATCCGAAATCGTAGTCGAGCGTTGCAGCCCCGATCTGAACGTCACCGCCGATCGTCGCGAACTTGTCGACGACAATGGCCACCTGATCCGGGTCATAGCTGGGGAAAAGAGACAATTGCAGATCGATATCAAGCGCAAACGGAACCCTGACGGCGACCCAGCCGTGGTCCGTATCGAATTTCGCACATCGAGTTCCGAACGGAATGTTTTGCCCCCATCGCACCCAGGCCGGCGACGACGCCGTGACGACTCCGTTGAGATCTGCGGTAATGGATATCGAATCCAGCGAGTCGAGAACGATACTGATGCTTGAATCGGGGTCCAACGTTACCGTGGCGGTGGTGGCATCGGTATGAACTTCGTATGGGGACGGGATCGGGCAACTTGTGTCGATGATTTCCGTAACCTCGTCGACCGGGAACTCACCCAGGGCAGAGCCACCCTGGATGTCGAATCCGAGTTCTGCCAACTGATCGCGCAGTAATCCGGCAAGGTAGTTTGCAATGGCCTGGTCCGGTGGTGCCTCACTGTTATCGACAACGCCCCGAAGATCGTCGAACGGAATAACATACGTTTCGCCCGCACAAACCGAGGAATACAGGAATGCTGCTAAAAAGACCGGGAATGCTTTGCGTGTCATTGGCTTTCCGATTTGCTGGCTGAATCGACAGGTCGGCGGGCCATGCCGTTTTTTTGTTATCTTACCGCCTGAATCCTCTCAAGTCGCTGCATTAGCCACATCATCGCCGCCGAAACAGAGTTTCAAGCTGTTTCAACCGATATTGGATTCGTCAGTTCGCGGCTGGAATTTCGCAAAGGCGCGAGCGTGCAACCGCTTTCAGGATAGCAAGGCGATTACAGTACTGTTCGAGGACATCGCTAAATTCATAGCAAAGGTGCTGCTGGAGGCGGTTCAGCGGCCGCAAGCCAACAATATGCCCTACGGAATCGAAAGTCCGGCGCTGGCTTCAGGAAAATCCGCCACTGCTTTCGATGTCGCCGCCACGGCAGATTCGGCGCTTGAAAAACCGGCGACATTCCCCGAACGTCGACGCAACGGCAATGCCCGGTAGATGCCGCACCGAGTTTCCTGTTGCACACAGGCGTACTTCCGAGTCCACAGCTCAAAGGTTTCGCTTGGGTCATCGTCGCAGATGTTTCGTCGGGCGCCAGCAAATGACCAGGGACTGACGCACATCCGGCCAGCCACGATGCCGCTGCAATCATTGTGAATTTTTTCATTTTCCGCCCCCCGTATTGGCGGGCGATGGCCCGCGAGAAGGTACCGATCAGGTAGGGCTATTCTGGAAAAGGCCGGCGCCGGGTTCCTGAAACAAATCCGGAATTTTTCTGGAGAAAAGCTATAGGGCCCATGGAGGAATCCTGGCTCCTGGCTGGAGTTTAAGGAGAGGCAGCAATCTGTCGAAACTGAATCAGTGCTTCATCCGACCGAATTTTCCGCGCATATAGTCGCTAATCGCCTGGCTGATCTCCTGCTGGGTATTCATGACGAATGGCCCTTGTCCGACGATTGGCTCGTCGATCGGTTCGCCGCCGAGCAACAGCACACTGGAAGGTGTCGTTGCTTCCAGCGACACTTCGCGACCAGCGCGATCGAGAAGCACCATCTGTGCGTCGTGTGCGCTTTCACTGCCGTTGATCTGCACGTTTCCTCGCAAAACAATCAACGCCAGGGTGTGGCCCTCGGGCAGGACAAGATTGGTCGGGTGGTCCTTATCGAGGCGGATGTCCCACACGTTGACTGGCGTGAACGTTCGCGCCGGGCCCTTGCGGCCCTCGTACTCACCGGCAATCACGCGAACCGTGCCAGCATCGTTCTCCAAAGCAATGGACGGAATGTCCTTGCTCAACAGGGTCTGGTAGCCGGGCGCTGACATCTTATCCCTCGCCGGCAGGTTGACCCACAACTGAACCATCTCGAGAGTGCCACCGGCGCGCGTGAACTTCGGCGAATGAAACTCTTCGTGCAAAATGCCGGACGCCGCTGTCATCCATTGCACGTCACCCGGACCGATCGTCCCGCCCGCACCGGTTGAGTCGCGGTGCGCAACTTCACCTTCGTACACGATCGTGACGGTCTCGAATCCGCGATGCGGGTGCTCGCCGACGCCTCGCGGTTTTTCCGCGGGCTCGAATTTCATCGGACCCGCATAATCCAGCAGCAGGAAAGGACTCAGCTGTTGGCCATGACTGCCGTATGAAAAAAGCGAACGGACCGGAAAACCGTCGCCTACCCAGTGTGGATGCGGTGCGTCGAAAACTCCGAGTACTTCTTTCATGGTCGACTTCCTTTCTACGGCCTCTTGATCGCAATGCAGTAACAATCATAGATTCGAAACGGCGAGGCCGCTAGACTGCCCGATTGCATGGCGCGTTGCGACTATCATCGCATTGGCCAGTACTCAGAGAGCGTGAATGAAAAGAATTCCGCAGGACTTGCTTGCTCGCATGGCCAACAGCGTATCCGCCGAAGACCGCGACGAAATGGCCATCCCGAGTTACCTGCACGGCAACCCGGCCATGCGCTGGATTGCCTGGAGACGGCTGGATGTGGTTGCAAAATTTCTTCGACAATTCGAAAGAACGACAAACAATGCTTCGAAAGTCACGATTATGGATTTCGGCTGCGGCACGGGCGTACTGTTTGACGAAGCCTGCCGGATCGCCGATCGGATTTACGGCGTCGACCTCGTACTGGAACCGGCCCGATTGCTTATCGACGAATGGGGCCTGAACAAGGTTTCGCTGCTGCATGCGGACGACGCAAAGACGCGGATCGCGCCGCAAAGCGTCGATACGATTATCGCGGCGGAGGTTCTCGAACACATCGAGGACATCGGTGACACGCTTGCATTCTTCCGCAGCCGGCTGAAAGTCGGCGGCAGGCTGCTGGTGAGCCTGCCCACCGAAAACCTGCTTTATCGTTTCGGTCGTCGCCTTGCCGGGTTTCACGGCCACTATCACGAGAGCAATGCGGCCAGCATTCATCAACAGATTCTGGGCGCCGGTTTCCGGCAACTTCGCATGCAAAAAATTCCTGCGCCGGGGCCACTGGCGATCTACTGGGTAACGGCATACGCGTTAGACCAGCCGAACCAATGCAGAAGGAGCTGAATGCCTTTGGCTGAATCACCGTCTCGCAGCTCGCGCGTATCCGGCATCTTTGCCATCGCCCGCGCAATCCTGCTGGGCACGATCGTCGGTTACCTTGCTTTTCGGATCTATTCGGGTCGCGAAACCATTGCGGCCCTGCAACTCCAATGGGACCCGCAGAGCCTGGCCGTTGCACTGCTGTCGGCGTTCGTCGCCTACCAGTGCCTGTTCCTGGCCTGGCTGATCCTGCTAAGCCGCTCCGGCTATTACGAGCCTGCTTACCTGCGGCAATACCTGCGAGTCTGGTGGATATCGTTTCTATATCGTTACGTTCCGGGAAAGGTGTTGCTCGTCATCGAACGAGCTCGCATGGGTGCCGAAATTGGTATCCCTGCGGCAGCCGGCGCTGCGCTTACGATTGTCGAGACACTGCTCGCGATACTGGCGGGCTGTGCCGTATCGCTATTGGCTGTTTCCTATTACGCGGATGCGGATGGCCGACTTCTCGGCATCGCCCTGTTGCTGATGCTCGGAGCGATGCTGATGTTTCCGGCGGCGTTTCGCTGGCTACGCGATCTGCCGTTTTTCAGGTCAAGATACCCGGAGCTCGGTGCAGTGGCTCTCGGTCACCGCGACATTTTCATCTCTGTAATACCGTATATCTTTCATTACCTGCTGCTCGGCCTTTCCTTCTTCCTCGTGTCGCGCAGCCTGCAATTGTTTTCCTGGTCGGATCTGCCCGGCCTGTGCGGAATTTACGCGCTGTCGCATGTCATCAGCCTGATCGCACTGGTGGCGCCGGGCGGTTTGGGCGTTCGTGAAGGTGCACTCGCCGTACAACTGGCCCGATTCGTCCCGGCGGGGCCGGCCGAGGCGCTGGCCGTCGGCATACGCGTCTGGTTTACGCTGGTAGAGCTTCTTTGTTACCTGGGCGTGTCGCTTTTCTGCCGCTCGAGTCGTGTTCGCTTCAGGTCATAGAGCATCGCTTCCTGGTTCATTCGAATTCGAACCAGCATGTCGCCTATCAGGCCGGTCACCAGGGTCGTGAATCCGAGGAAGGCGAACGACCCGCCCACGAACCCTGCCCAGATATGCGGCGAGAAGCTGCCCGCGCTGAGGTAGTGAATGCCAAGAAACGCCAGGAAACCCAGCCCGATCGCCATGAACACGATGGCAATCGAGGCGAAAAAGCGGAACGGGCGATAGGAAATAAACGCACGAAGCATGATCGTCAGCGATCGGACGGCATAGCGCGGGATGCTGGACGCTATGCGCGAGGTGCCGAATTCGCGTACACCGCGAACCTTGACCGGCACTTCGAGAATGGTAAGGCCCTTGAAGATAAGGTCGAGAAAGGACTCCTGTGTGTAAGTAAAACTGCCGAACAGGTTCATTTGCAGCAAGGTTTCGCGCGAAAACACGCGAAATCCGCAGGACACATCCCGGAAAGTCTTGCCGGACAGCAATCGCACGATGTAAGCGACACCGTGGTTGCCCCAGCGTTTGACCCGCGGCATGTCCGGTATGAGGCTCTTGTCCAGGAAGCGCGATGCGGTGACCATGTCCGCCCGCTTTTCCACCACGGGTTTCACGAGCGTTGCGATATCAGCCGGGTCGAACTGACCGTCGCCGTCGATGTGCACCATCACATGCGCACCCTTGGCAATCGCGATGCCGACCGCCTCGCGAAAGGTTGCGCCCAGCCCCTGGTTCGACGAGCGGCTGACCACCTCGGCACCCGCTTGACGAGCGCGATTGGCAGTATCGTCCGTCGAGCCGTCGTCGAGCACGAGCACCTCGACTCTTGCGATGCCTTCAATACTCCGTGGAATGTTCGATACGACCCATCCGACCGTATTTTCCTCGTTCAGGCAGGGCACGACTGCGAGGAGGAACAGGCCCTCCCTGTCGCTTTCAGTAATCACGGAATTTCATCGTCATTCTTCGTATTCTCTGCGAAAAAAAGCCATCAATAATCCTGCTCTGTACGCGGTGACTCCGGTCGCTGCCTCTCCAGTGCCGAAGAGATCATCAGCAACAAGTGCCTGTGTTCGTCAAGGTCTGTCAGCTCTGTCTTCGAAATGCCGTCGATCATGTTCTTTACTTCATCATATTGCTGCAAACGAAGCAAAAGCGCGGCCATCTGCAAGTACGCAAGCGAACGCCTGGGCATCGAGGCGATCCCGTCAGCGTACACGGTCAGCGCTTCCCCGTATTCGCCGCGTTGTTCGTAAAGGTTGCCAAGCTCCGAATAGACTTGCTGCGCAATCTGATCTCGCTGGATTCTGTTTCCCTTGTCCAGTTCGTCCGCATCTTTCAGCATCGCCAATGCTGAATCGGGCTGGTTGAGGCGAACCAGTGCGCCGGCCGCAAGATAGCTTGGCAATGCGTCATTGCGGGCCAAAGCCTGCGCCGCGAGGTAGGCGTCAACGGTGCTGTCGATGTCGCCCATCGATTCCGCCAGTTGCGCTCTGGTGAAATGGATGAACTTCGTGTCCGCCGGCGTTCGTGGCCTGGCTGTCAGCACCCGGTCCAGCAACGACACGAGTGCCTGCTTCGACGCGAAACACCGTCCGCTGGTCACTTCTCGCACAAGTGCGTCGGCGCTGGATGTTGTATGGCCGTCGATAATTCCGTTTTCCAGCCGCGCGACGCCTGTTATGGCGGTCTCGTCTATCGTTCCCTGGTCGAGGCAATCGAAAAACAGCCCGTGCAGTTCGCTGCCCAGCCCGGGACCGACCTTGGCCAGACTCCGGCGTGCCCTGGGAAAGTCTTTGGCTGCCGCGTGAGCATTCGCAAACATGAGGTTGAGCCGCGGTGACTGCTGGTGCACCTCGTACATGTATATGTACATGTAGTCTGGCGTCGACCAGGTGACAGAACGCTGCCAGGTCAGCAGGGAAAACCCAATCAGGCCGATGACAGCGCCGGCAACCAGGGCACGGCCGTAATTTTTTGCGAGCAGCGCCATGCTGACCAGCGCAATCAGAATTCCGGCAGACCCGATGTAGTTTCGATGCTCGAACATGAGCTCCAGTCCGAAGATGGACGACTCCATGGCGTGCGAGGCAAAGAAAAACAGGATGCCGAAAGCGTACAGCGGCAATTTACGCCGCAGCAGAATTCCGCTGGCAAGCAGTGCAAGCAACAGCAACGCGGAAAGGAGCGTTGTAACCGGTTCGATTAGCCCGGTAGACAAGACTATGTCGTCGTGGAAAAAACCCATCTTGCGTTGTATGGGAAGCAGTATCTGCGAGAGGTATACGACAATGATCCGGCACTGCGTGAACACGCGTTCAGCCAGTGTGAAATCGCGAACGGCATAAGCTTCCAGGACGACGCTCGAAAAATTCCAGAGTACGAATGCGGCGATCGAGACGTAGCCGGCAACCAGCACTGCGTGGAACGCCCTGATCTGACGATAAAGCGATGCCGTCCCGCGTAAACCGAAAACAGTAAACTCAATCAGCGAGCAATAGATTGGAAAGACCAGCGCACTTTCCTTGCTGAGGACGCCAAGCGGCCAGAACAGCAGAAACCCGGCGCCGATCAGCAACCAGCCGCGGATTGCCGAGCGCTCCTGCAGCATCCGCCCCTTGGTATAGCAGACAAGGCCGGCCAGCACGAACAGCGTGGACAGTACCGTCATGCGTTGAACGGTGTACAGGACCGTGCTGACCTGTAGCGGGTGCAGCAGCCAGAGCCCCGCAACAACCGCTGCGACGATCCAGCTGTTGACCGGATTCCGCGGTAGCGACGCATGCAGCAGCAACGCCGTCAGCCAGCACAATAGTAATCCGCAGACCAGGTGGAACATCAGGTTGTCGTACTTCCACCACCAGGTGTCCGGACCGTGAGTCACTGCATCTGCAATGAAGGTAGCCATCGAGACAGGCCTGCCGAGCGGACCGCTGGTGCTGACGATGTAATTCCAGAAAAGGGTTACCGGATCTATCGCGCCCTGTTCGATCAGCGGGCCAAGCTGCGGCAGGTCGTCGAGAAGAAGCGGCCCCGCCAGTCCGGGCAGATAAACCAGAATCGCCGCAATCAGAATCGCGGCAAGAATCGTCAACGCAATTACCGTTGATCGGTCGATCTTCATGTATTGCTTCATTGACTGGACGCCAGGGTAGCGAATTCCTTGAGGAATTCAGGCCCGGCCTGCGACCGCTCGAGCTGATCCAGAACACTCGGTACCAGCGACCTGACAAAAGTTTCGGTCAGGTGCCGCTTATCGCGAAACACTGTCATCCCGCTTGTGCTCTGCGCCGCACAGCGGTTGCCCGGGCATACCAGTTCGGTGAGGTCGAGTACACGTACGTTTTCGAAGCCGCGTGCGGCCTGTTCGAGATGGTCGGCGACGAGCTCGTGGGCTTTGCTGGCGACCCCTTCCTCACACTCGCGCCGGCTATCCGTGAGCAGAAACGAGAAACGATACGGTGATTCGATGCAGGTGGGCCCGTCGAAACTGAGCTCGGGGGTTCCCGGAATCACGACGACACGCGTGGCCGATTCACTCAATTCGCTTAACACGCGTGTGGCGCCGTCAATCCACTGTGCCGGAGAGAACGCGTAGTGGGATGAACTTCCGACGAATACGACGTCCGGTTTGATACCGGCAAGATACCCGATCGCCGCATCGCGCCAACCGGAACATATTTCGTAGATTCCGCCGACCGGCGCATAGTAGTAGTCCTCGTCGACGATCGGGCAGGCGGATTTGGTCAAAATGAGCACCCGCCATTCGGGGGCCCTGTAAATTCCTTCGATCAACGACACCCATTGTGCACCAATGCTGTCGCCGAACAGTACCGCCGTGTACCTGGCGTCTTCCGGCCCTTCGAAACACGGCTCGATTTCCGCGCTGTGATAATAGGTATCGCAGTTGCGCTGCGCATCGTATAAGTCCGGCACATCACGGCGCGGATTGTAGTCGCCCTGTGCCGCCGTCACTTGCGGTTCGCCGAAAACATTTGCTCGCAATCCCTGGCCTGTGGCAATGGCAATGACGACGATGCCAATCGACGCCAGCACCGTCCTTGACGGCGTCGCATTGCTGAACCGGCCCTTCCAGAACGGTAACTCGACAAAGCGATAACTGGAGGTCGCGAGCAATACGGAAATGCCGACAAGAACCGCGACCCCGACCGGCGTCCGATTGATACCGAAAGCGTCGCCGAGCAGCAGGACCGGCCAGTGCCACAGGTACAGGGAATAGGAACGATCACCAACCCAGACAAAAGCTTTCGAGGACAGCAAGCGATTCAATCGGGTAACGCCGACCGAGTGTCCGCTGGCGATCATCAGAGCGGCACCGATGGATGGAATGAGTGCGAAGTAGCCCGGGTACACAAGCTCGGCATTCAGCCACACGGCACTGCCGATAATCATCAGGATGCCGGCGATACCGAAAGCGGCGAGCAGGGCGGTTCGCGTCGCGACGTTCGTCGAATCCGAAGCCGATTCGCCGAAATCGTGCAAGCCAGCGAAAACGGCGGCACCCAGCGCGAACTGCCAACCCCTCGAAGGCATCATGTAAAAACTCAGCAAGGGTTCGTATTGCGACCAGTGGAGACACAGCGCGAGGCTGACGATGAAGGTGAAAGCGAGCAAGCAAAGGATTGTGACCCGTCGATCGCCCGATGCCAGGCTCGTTCCGGATAACAGGAATGCGAGCAGCACGAGCCAGGGCCAGATGAGATAGAACTGCTCTTCCACGGCCAGGGACCAGGTATGCAGAAACAGGTCTTTTCCCTGCAGCGCGGCAAAGTAGTCGAAATCCGAAAGAGAGAAAAAGAAATTGCTGGTCCATGTCGCCGCATAGGCGAAGGATCCGGCCTGCATGCGCAATTCGTAGTCGGACAGCAACACGGCCGACAGCAGGAGCACCAGGACCAGCATTACGGTCATTGCCGGCAAAAGCCGTCGGAGGCGACGCGCAAGGAATTGCACGTAGCGAACACTGCCGGACGAAAGCCGTTCCCGAACGAGCAGCCCGGTAATCAGGTATCCGGACAGGACGAAAAACACATCGACACCGATGAAGCCGCCGGCGAACCCGGGGACCGACGCATGGGCAAGCACCACCAGCGCAATGGCAACTGCACGAAGACCCTGGATGTCGTAGCGGATGGGACCTGTATGTACGGGGTGAGTCATCGTTGCGCGAACCGGTCCTGCTACCGAAATGTAAGCATATGATTTACAACAGATAGCAGACTAGCACCAGGGGCGCAGCAAATCTGTGACGCATCTGACACAGCTCCCCCAGTGAGCAAATCAATGCCAATTGCTGCAAATGAGAAGTACATCGCAGAACGGTATCCGGACCAAACTTAACTTGATAGCACTCGACCCCCCGCTCGAAACCTCAAGGTCCCGGCAGACAGGAGATACCCATGCAACAAACTTCGGAATGGTGGCCACGCTGCGCATTCGTTCGAGACTATTTCTTTGGCGACCAACAAAAGGTCGCGCATCAACTGGCAGAGTACCTGGCGCGTTATTACGTTGGTGACGAGGTGTCCGACCTGAAACCGGATACGGATATATCGGCACTTATAGGCGACTCGATTCGCAAGTACATCAACAGGGAGGACTTCACGATGGTTCGCGACAATGATTTGTTCGCCGACGTCGACCTGAAGGAGTCCATCACCTTCAAAGAGCTCGTCAAGCTCGTGCACACGCAACGCGGCATGAGCGCCTAGAATTCAAGACATTCAGGGGTCGAATCGGCTTTTCTCTTAGGGGGTCGGCCGGACCCCGGTTCGCGCTGCGGTTACTCTTTGAGGTTCCACTCGTAGAGTAGAAAAGCTTGCGCCGCTTCCGCACCTGGCACTGAAGCGAAGCACGCCTTACCCGCGGCATTACCCGCGTCGGTGCCCAGCCACGCGTAGACGCAACCGCGATCCCTTGCCGTTGCAATCAACGATTCGACCATCGTTCGACCGATGCCTTGCCTGCGGTGCGTCGGGGCAACACCCACTTCATTTATGAAAAGATGTCTTGTAACAGATCGGAATTTTCAGGAGTAAGAAGTTGCAACTCGATTGTCATGTGCCGGCCCACTCGTCTCTGACAATGCTTTCCCAGTGCTTCCTTTCCGCCGGTACTCATTTTGCCAATTCGTCCCCCGGCATTGGAATAGAAAATAAGCTATTGAATCCACTACAGAAACAGCTTCCTGCAAATTGCAATAGCAGGGTCGCAACGCTCACGGTAGGCAAATCGTCATCAATCCGTCACGCCCGGGTCACGACTCGAATCAGATCCGCTCCGAAAATGCATACCCCGACACGACCGCAACCGGCGGCCACTTCGGAGTCAATTCTTGGAGCGAAACATGAACATGCAACGCCATCGAAGCCACCTTGGGCAGTCTCCCGTGTTGGCTGTCATTATTGCTGCAGCCTTCCTGACTATCACCGCTTGTGAAGGGGGCGGCGGCGAGCGCCTGCTCCGATCCGACCTCGTGAGTTGTGCAGAAGTGGCGCAACCGTTTCCCGGGAACCCGTATCAGTGGCCGTCGAGTCAACCCGTTCCGGAGCGTTGCCAAACCGCAAGGCCGCGTCGCTGCGAGGTGCAGGCCGGCAATCATGTCACGCGCTACCGCTGCACTCCCAGGTGAAACCACGTTAAATGGGGGTCGAACCGACTTTTTTCGAACTCCTGAAGTGGCCGGTTCGACCGCTGATTCACTCTCGCTCGGCGGCAATGGAAATATCGTAGATTCCCGCCTCACGCGCGGCATTCATGACCTGCACCAGTGCATCGTTGTTCGAGTGCCTATGTGCCTGTACTACCAGTTTCGAATCCGGGCTTTCGGTGGATAAACGCTGAATGGAAGCATGTCATCCGCAATTCTATATACCTTGAGCTAGTAGGTATGGATAGTTATACCTTGCGCTTCAAGGTACTATTTCCCACATTGATAACAACTCAGATAACCGTGCACGCTCGTCTACGAAGTCGACGAGCCCCCGACAGTTCGTAAAATGCTTGAACCGTCCAGTCACCTCGGGTCTTAAGACTTCATGTCCTCGAAAATCCATACCATCCGGTCGATGAACCAGGATTTCGACATCGCAATTCCCTAAGCGCGGCTTTTGACGGGTTGCAGTCTGCTCCACGGGATTCCAGGGAAGAGTCGGCGTAAACTCGGGGGCCTGGATGGCCCACAGCCGAGCGCGGTTCTTGCGCCGGTGCCGAAGACAATAATAAGAAGCGCCAGTGGAAAACAGATACCTGATCGCGGAACGAGATGATCACTCGCTGACCGTCAGCCTGAAAGGCGACTGGGTGTTGCACAACGTGCCAGACCTCGAAACGGCGCTGGCTGAGGTGGACGCCGGCGCTGCCACTCGCGTGACCTTTCAGTGCGGCGGGCTTCGGGACATCGATATCTCCGGTGCCTGGGTATTGTTCCGCCGATCCAGGGAGTTTGAATCCGAGGGGCGCGAAACCGAATTCCAGGGATTCAAAGCGGCTCACTTCCGCTTCCTGCAGAACATCACGGAGGTCAATCAGCCGCCCACCGTATCGCTCATCAATGCCACGACGACCTTGCGCGAAGACATCGATACGTCGCTGGCCATCAAGGTCGCCGATATCGTCATCACTGACGACGGGCGCGGCGAGAACGAACTGAGTTTGAGCGGTGCCGACGCGGAGCAGTTTGAGATCGTCGGCACCGAGCTTCGCCTGATCGCCGGCGCCAGCTTGGATTTCGAGACCAAGCCGATGCTGGATGTCACGGTCGAGGTCGACGACGTCGCCATTGGCGCCACGCCGGACGATATCGCACCGTTGTCGATCGCGATTACCGATGTCAACGAGCCGCCGACCGTCAGCCTTACTAACGCCACCACAAGCATCCGGGGAGATGCAAACACGAGCGATGGCATCAAGGTAGCCGACATCGTGATTACGGACGACGTACTGGGCACCAACAAACTGATTCTGTCCGGAACCGATGCGGCGCTGTTCGAGATCGTCGGCCCCGAACTCTGGCTGATCCCCGGCACAACTCTGGATGCCGCGAGTCACCCGAAATTGAACGTCACGGTGGAAATTCACGACGACAGTCTGGGTGCGGCCCCGGACGATACGGCATCACTTTCTATTCGCGTAACGGAGACCGCCGGTTCCGCGGCTTCCGCCGGCGACAAAGAATCAACCGTCGCCAATGAGCAGCGCATTCGACGCGGACTGGAGTCATTGGGCAGGGCCGCTACGTCGGCAATGCAGGATGTCGGCTTCATCACGACGACGGTCCTGCAGGGCATCACCAGGCCATCCGCGCTAGCCGTCCGCGAAACGATACGGCAGGTCTATCAGACCGGTGTGAGGGCAATCCCCATTGTGTGCCTGATCAGCTTTCTGATGGGCGTGGTGATCGCCTACCAGGGGGCGACGCAGCTGGCCAAGTTTGGCGCCGACGTGTTCGTTGCCGACCTGGTCACTATTTCCATCCTGCGGGAAATGGGCGTCATCATGGCAGCCATCATGGTGGCCGGGCGTTCGGGCAGTGCATTTGCCGCCTCGCTCGGCGTAATGAAACTCAACGAAGAACTCGATGCCCTGAGAGTCATGGGGCTCAACCCGAACCAGGTACTGGTTGCGCCGCGCGTACTGGGCCTGATCATCGCGCTGCCGTTGCTGACCGGATTCGCCAACCTGTCGGGGCTGGCCGGCGGGCTGTTTCTGAGTACAGCCGTTCTGAACATTTCCATCGTTCAGTTTGTCGACCGGGCGGCAGACAGCGCCGACCTGACGACCCTGTTCGTCGGACTGGTAAAGGCACCGGTGTTTGCATTTCTGATCGGTGCCGTCGGCACGCTGCGCGGCCTGCAGGTCACCCACTCCGCGGAGGAACTGGGGCGCCTGACCACGGTCGCGGTGGTTCAGGCGATCACGCTGATCGTTGCGGCGGATGCCGTGTTCACGTTCATTTTCGTCCGGCTGGGTATCTAGATGGAACCGGCCGTATCAATCCGCAACCTCGTGAACGCGTTCGGCACACACACGCTGCACGACAACCTGAACCTTGATGTCATGCCCGGAGAAATTCTTGGCATCGTCGGCGGTTCGGGCACCGGCAAGTCCGTGCTGATGCGCAGCATGCTCGGCCTGCGCAAACCGCAGGCCGGGCAAATTCGTGTGCTGGGACAAGACGTTTACTCGGCCGTGCCCGGCCTGCAGCAGCGCTGGGGGGTGCTGTTCCAGAACGGCGCCCTGTTTTCCGCGTTGACGGTACGCCAGAACGTGGAGTTTCCTATCGCGCTGCATTCGGACATGCAGGCGGCAACGCGCCGCGAAATTGCACAACTGAAGGTGCGCATGACCGGTCTGCCTGTCAGCGCGCTGGACAAGTATCCGTCCGAGCTGTCGGGGGGAATGATAAAACGCGCGGCCCTGGCACGGGCCCTGGCGCTGGAGCCCGATATATTGTTCCTGGACGAACCGACCGCGGGCCTCGACCCGATCGGCGCCACGAAATTCGACAAGCTGGTCACCTATCTGCAATCGAGCCTGAATCTCACGATCGTCATGGTGACTCACGACATGGACAGCCTGTTCGGCATCTGCGATCGCGTGGCCGTGCTGGTGGACAAGAAGATCGTGGCTGGTGCGCTGCACGAGATCGTGCAGTCGCCACACCCCTGGATTCAGCGTTACTTCAACGATCCGCGTGCCATCAGGGCACGACAGAAGGAGAATAAGAATGTACGAGCAAACTAACTACCTGGCGGTTGGGATCTTTATTCTGCTTGGCACCGTCGTGCTGCTTGCCGTCGGATCCTGGGTCGGTGGAGTCGGCCAGACGGTGCCCATGTCGCGTTACACCATCATCTTCGAGCGCGACGTCAATGGCTTGAGCGAAGGCAGTCCGGTGCGTTACATGGGCGTCGATGTCGGACAGGTCACCACCATCCGCTTGTTCCATGCAGAGCGCACGGCGATAGAGGTAAGGATCGAGGTTGCGAGCACGACGCCCGTCGACGGCGGCACCTATGCGAGCCTTGGGTACCAGGGAATCACCGGCGTGGCCTTCATCAATCTTGCCGCGGATTCCGGCGTGCACGAGCAACTCACGGTAACGGCAGGACACGCGCATCCGGTCATACGGACTCGAGACGTCGGTATCGCCGCCCTATTGAATTCTGGCCCGGAAATGTTGGCTCGCGTTAATCACCTGTTGGACGATGCCGGCCAGTTATTTGACGAAAAAAATCGCGACTCCGCAACGCAGATACTCGAGAATCTAGAGCAGATCACCGGTGCGCTGGCAGAGCAGCGGAGCGCATTGGCAGCTGTGCCCACCCGCATGAACGAGTCACTCGACAAGTTGCAGGATACACTTCAGCTTGCGGCCGAACTCGCTGCGGACGCCAGGCCGGACATTCTGGCCAGCATGCAAGACTTAAGGCAAACAACCGACAACCTGGCGAATGCGAGCGACCGTGTGGAGCGCTGGTTCGTGGAGAACGACGCGGCCATTGAAAGTTTTCTAGCCGATGGCATAGGAGAAACCGCGGCACTCATGACGGATACGCGGGCGGCAATGCGCGAACTGGAGAAGCTCGGCGCGGAACTGCGGAGTAACCCATCCCGAATGATTCATAAACCCAAACTTGAGCCTGTGGTAGTTGCACAATGAAAACGTGCTTGCGTTTTTTGCTGTGCATCGGCTGGGCAGCGGCCCTGGGCGGTTGCAGCGGCATGCTGACTTCGGATCAGCCGCCCGAGCACGTGTATTGGCTGGATGCAGTCACGCTGCGGTCCGGCGAGCCACCGACAGAAAATTTACCCGACCTGATCGTCGCCGTTCACGCCCTGCCCGGTCTGGACACGGACCGAATTCTGGTAAAGGAACCGGGCGCGCGTTTGAATTACTACGCCGGTGCGCGCTGGCCCGATCACCTTCCGGAAGTCTTAACTGCGACTCTGCGCCTGTCCCTCGAAAGCAGCGGGCGTTTCGATCATGTCAGCAGCGGCTCGCATGCCACCGATGCCGAGTGGTCGCTGAACCTGGAATTGCGTGAATTTTTCGCTGTGGTATCGACCACAGGCATGCCGCCGCAGGTACATGTCAAACTGGCGGGTCACATGAATTGTGGCTCGGGCGATTTCGCTATCACTGCCGCAACTACGGCTCCTGCGCGCGAGAACAGACTCTCCGAGATCATCGCCGCGTTTCAGCATGCAACGGACAACGCATTGATCAGTCTTGGCGCGCAAATGAAGACCGGTTGTTTCGATCAAGAAATTTCAGCGCGCCGACGTCCCCCCCAGCTTTTGAGTAGCGCTAAGATCTAGAGCCTGACCCCGGAGAGGAGGTTGGACGTGAAGAAGCGGTATACGGAAGAGCAGATCATCGGCTTCCTGAAGGAGGCCGATCGTGGCGTTGCGGTAAAGGAGCTTTGCCGCAAGCACGGGTTCTCGGAAGCGAGCTACTACCTGTGGCGGAGCAAGTTCGGCGGGATGACGTCAATGCCTGGGCACGCACCGAAGGCGTCGACAGCTCAGTCATCGCCGAACTAAGAGAAGAAATAGAGGCCGAATGACGGATTCGACCACGCCAACGTAGGGCAACCCGGAATACCGGGTAGAGTTTTAACCATGTGTCCAGTGTGTTAATCGGTTTCGATAGGGCTGGATCCGTATCTTGCTGAAACATATTAGGAAACGGCCTTTTTTTTCGTCGACACCGTTTAATCCCTGGCAAGACAGATTTTGTCGGTCACTGCAGAAACTGGTCGCAATATCGGATCGGATTCGAACTTTTCCTGGTTCTGTATTTTCTCGCAAGTACCGATCGGACAGGTATTGATGTTCCTTAGCTTGTTTACTTGTTGGCATCCCTGACGAGGTCGGCCGCCTTCTCCCCAATCAAGATCGAAGGCGCATTAGTATTTGTCGAGACCATGGTTGGCATGATCGAAGCATCGGCGACTCGTAGACTGTCGACTCCGCGGACACGAAGCTGCGGGTCGACAACGGCGCCTGGGTCATTGCCCATGCGACAGGTCCCAATCGGATGCCACGATGTCTGGCCGGTTTCACCGGCATATTCAAGAAGCGCCGCGTCGCTCGATATTGCCGTGCCTGGCAAAATCTCGCGCTTAATGAACTTCTTCAAGTCCGGTTGCTCCGCAACTTTTCGAATAAGTCTGAGCCCTGCAACGGTCAGCTTCCTGTCAACAGCCTCGCGAAGATAGTTCGGCTCAATTTGCGGGGCTGCCGACGGGTCTCGGGATTTTACATGAACACAGCCACGCGACTCCGGGCGAACCTGAAATGTACCTAATGTGATACCCGAGCATTTATCGAGACCGGTGCCATCCCCGCTGTAGCGGTCCTTGCCGCTTATCAGTGCCAGCTGAATCTTCGTATCCGCATGATTACTTTCATCATGTGACTTCATGATGGAGTGCGCGGTCACGCTTGACGTGGTCAATAGCCCCCGCCGCCTGAGCAAATAGCGAAGGCCCTCGACGGCACCGAGGAATGGACTGTTGATCAAATCATTGACAGTTCGCTCGCCTTCAATTTCAAAGGACATGCGTACCTGCAGATGGTCCTGCAGGTTTTCACCGACCTCGTTGCGTGCAACGAGCGTCTTGATACCGACGCTGGCGAGAATATCCGGATTACCAATTCCGGATCGCTCGAGGATGGCAGGCGATTGAACAGAACCGGCGCTTAGTATGACTTCTCGCGTTGCATGGGCCGTGAATCGATTGCCCTGACGCATATATTCGAGGCCGACGCAGCGCGTGCCATCAAACAACAATTTGTCGGCCGTGGAGTGCGTGAGCACAGTCAGGTTCTTGCGTTTCATTGCCGGTCGCAAATAGCCAACGGCAGTGGAAGACCGCCTGCCATTTCGAATGGATAGTTGTAGCGGTGCTACGCCCTCATCACTCGGACCGTTGTAGTCATCGAGCCTGGGCGCGCCGAGCGCCTGGCATGCCCGTACAAACGCGTCGGAAACCGCCGAATGGTGGGCAACGTCCGAAATTGTAATAGGCCCCCCGACTCCCCTGTACGCCGGATCACCACCAGTTCGGTTTTCCAGCTTCTGGTAATACGGCAGTACATCGTCGTATCCCCAACCGCCGTTGCCGAGCTTGCGCCACTCATCCCATGCTTTCCTGGTTCCGCGTACGAAGACCATACCGTTCACGGAACTGGAACCACCCAGTGTGCGACCCGTTGGCCAATAGACTTCACCAGCGACGGGCGGGTCACCCTTCTTCGTAAAGTACTGCCAGACGAACCTTGGGTTCGTAAGCAGTTTCCCCACGCCGAGCGGTATATGTATCCACACATTGTTATCCGCTCCGCCGGCTTCCAGGAGCAATACGCGCCTTTTCGGATTCTCGCTGAGCCGCGCCGCAATTACGGCGCCGGCCGACCCGGCACCGACCACGACGTAGTCGAACTTGTTTTCCAGCATGTCGTTACTTTCGTATCTCTGCCTACGTTGTCACGAATAACCAAAATGTTGTCTCGAATTTACAACTCTGCTAGGTGGCCAATTGGTATTCTGCATCACCTACGTCAAAAACCATTTCAGCGTGAGGGCAACCATGAGCAATACACCGATAACGGACAACATGCGCCAATCCGGCAACTGGAACGAAGCCTGGGACGAGTTCGCAGAGCTTGATCCGCTGTGGACAGAGAAGTTCATGGATATGGGCACGCTACCCATGCGGTCCGGTGTACTCGACAGGAAAACGATCGAATTTCTGTTCCTCGCAGTCAACGCGGCCTGCACACACATGTACGAACCCGGTGTGCGCCGTCATATCCGCAGGGCGCTCGATCAGGGAGCAACGAAAGAGGAAATCATGACGGTGCTTCAATTGGTCACCGCAATCGGCATCCAATCCTGCTCGCTCGGCGCACCAATCCTTGTGGAAGAACTCGCTGCGCGCGACGGCGATTAGCACCAGGCGATCAGACCAAGAGCGCTCAGCCCAATACATCCCGCACCGTCCTGATAATCTTGTCCGCGTCGGTTTCGTCCAGGATCAGTATCGGCCGAAACTCAATGGCACGCGAGTCGTAATGCGCGGGCAGCACCAGGATGCCCGCTGCGAAGAGTTGGCGAGTCATCTCGTAAGAGTTCATTGTTTCCGACAACAAGCCCATGCAAAGCCCGACCTGGTTGACACGGAACGGAGCATTCTCAAATCCCTCACGGAATTGCTCAATCAGGCGCAGAACATTCGCGGAGAATTCGGGTCGCGACGTAATGTCGCAGACTGTCGCGGTAGCGACACAGCCGAGCTCGTTGCCGCCGAAGGTCGACATGTGCGGAAACTCGGTATCCAGAAACCAGTCCTTGACCGCGGGTGTCATCAATAACGCAGCATTGGGCATGATTCCGCCGCCGAGACCTTTGGCGGTCGTCAGGATATCGGGAACAATGCCCTGCTGTTGCCATAACCAGAAGCGGCCCGAGCTACCGAGCCCCGTCTGGACTTCGTCAAGTATGAACACGGCGCCTTTGTTATCACAGATTTTTCGCACCGCCTGGAAGTAACCGGCGTCCGGTTCCGGGAATCCCAACTGCGCGGGGCTGGCCTCCAGCAATACGCACGCGGTTTCGTCGTCGACCGCGACACGTAGCGCCTCCACATCGTTGTAAGGCACTTTGACGAACTCGGGAAAATCCAAGAGATAGCGCTCGTGATACTCGGGGTTATCCCCCGCCGCCATCGCAAAACAGCTGCTGCCATGGTAGCTGTGCTTTAGCGATACGAGTTTTCTTCGGCGGGTAAAACCACGCGCGGCCCGGATCGCCGCCTCGTTTGCCTCGGAGCCACTGGCGGCATAGACGACACCCGTAAGCTCGCCTCCGGTACTGGCAACCAGCTTCTCGGCAGCTCTGGCCTTGTAACCCGAGGGCAGGAAAAGATTGCCGACTTCCAGGTTCTGCATCGCCTCACTGACGGCGGCCAGCACTTCGGGATTGCGATGCCCGAGGTTGTAGACCGAGCCGTTGCGATGGCAATCCCAGTACCACTTTCCCGTGTAAGCGTCCTGAACACGGGCGCCTTCTCGAATACCGTAATGGATCGGGGTGCCGATGGCCGCCATCAGCCTGGCCATCGAAGGACCCATGTGCACTGCGAATGCGGATTCGGTCTCGGCGGCGCTCGGGTAAGGCAAAGCCGGCACAACGTCACCGGCTTGCTTGTTCATCAGGTCATGAGCCCTGCTCGCGCCTGGCTCAGAAATTTACGCCCACCGTAACGCCGTACATGCGTGGCGC
>Ga0224500_10000382_pt1 | contig 31041 bp, 26 predicted proteins | sample SF_Oct11_sed_USG_FD_168126 | JGI IMG/M metagenome (GOLD analysis project Ga0224500, IMG submission 168126) | Sediment microbial communities from San Francisco Bay, California, United States - SF_Oct11_sed_USGS_4_1 | ecosystem: Environmental > Aquatic > Marine > Sediment | place: USA: California... | reverse complement strand
TACGTCGGCGCACTATTCGCTTATTTATGGCGCAATCTGGGCGGCACCTTCAGCGGACAGGTCCGCGACGGCGCCACACCGGCACAGGCCCGGGTACTCGTGACCGGCAAATCACAATCGCTGTCGGAAATCGTGCGCGACGTGAACAAATACTCGAATAACGTGATGGCGCGCCAGCTGTTCCTGACGCTGGGCATCAACGGCGGCGCGATCCCCGCGACCACGGCGAGCGCCACGACCGCCATCCGGCAATGGCTGGCGCTCAAAGGACTCTCGGTACCGGAACTGGTACTGGAGAACGGTTCCGGTCTGTCGCGAACCGAACGCATAAGCGCAGCCAACCTCGGCACTATCCTCCGCAATGCGTACGCAAGTCCGGTGATGCCGGAATTGATGGCTTCACTGCCCGTCGCCGCCGTCGACGGGACCTTACGCAAACGACTGAAGAACGCCGGAGTCGCCGGCCAGGCGCACATCAAGACCGGTTCGCTGTCGGGAGTGCGATCGATCGCGGGTTATGTGCTCGACGCGCAGGGCAACCGTGTCGTCGTCATCTTTCTCGTCAACCACGCCAACGCATTTAACGCGCAACCGGCAATGGATGCATTATTGAGCTGGGTACACAACCGCGACAGCAGCGATTGCTGCAAACGGCAGGAACGGCGGCGCGGAAAAAAATAATCGCCCTGCGCGCGGTTGCATGTAATCAGCGGGCGCGCGGCACGATGATCAGTCCGTGCCGGCCCAACCACAGCCGTGACAGCAACTGCACCAGCGCAGCAGCGGCGATTGCACACAGGAACGCGGGACCGATTCCGATCATCTGCAGCGTCCAGGCCAGTACTGCGCAGAACGTGGCAAAAGAATAAAAACCCAGCACCATGCCGCGCAGCAGCTGGATCGACGCAGCAGCGCCCGCGCTGCGATGGGTAAACAGCACTAGCACCGTGCCCATCACCGGAAACATCGCCAGGATGCCGCTGAGCGCAGGCCCGAGGCTGGCCGCGAAATAGGTCACCAGCAGCACCAGCATTGCACCCATCCCCATGCGCAGGAGCAGGTCGCCGGGCGGTTTGACCGCGGGCCTCGGTGCCTCCGTCAGCACGGGATAGAGTCGCGGCCCAATCCACAACCCCGCGAGCACGCCCAGTACCGCTGCCGGCAGGGCCGCATTCCACCAGTCGAGCAGAAAAACAGCCACCCCGTAGCCAATGTAGGCCAACGGCAGGCTCAACGGCCACGCAAATCGCGTGGCCGCCCACGCATAACTCAAACCAAAGGCGAGCATCCCCAGCACCGCCGATAGCGTGCCGACTGCCGCTTGCGCCGCAAACAGTGCACCCTGCTCGACGGCAATAAAAAACAGGATCGGACCGGCGACCACCGGAAACGCCGACAGCCACCCGGCCACTGCCGGCCCCCAGCGCCGACCGGCAAGGGTAACCAACACAATCAGCGCGGGCACCAGAAGCAGCTTCAGAAACAGGACTGTGGTCATGGACAGACGTCCGCAGCCCGCGTTGTTGAAACGCAACGCACGCTCGCAGCACAAAAATTATTAATTAAAACAATGGATTACAATTAAATGCCGGGCCGTTACAGGCCCAGCGATGCCCACATCGCATCCACCCGCCGCTTCACTTCATCACTCATCGCAATCGGCGTGCCCCATTCGCGATCGGTTTCCGCCGACCATTTGTTGGTGGCATCGATGCCCATCTTCGATCCGAGGCCCGCGACCGGGCTGGCGAAATCCAGATAATCGATCGGCGTGGCATCCGCTATAAGCGTATCGCGCCGCGGGTCGACGCGCGTGGTCAGTGCCCACATCACTTCCTTCCAGTCGCGCACGTTGACGTCATCGTCGGTGACGATGATGAACTTGGTGTACATGAACTGCCGCAGGAAGCTCCAGATGCCGAACATCACGCGCTTGGCGTGGCCCGGGTACTGTTTTTTCATGCTGACACAGGCGATGCGGTACGAGCAGCCTTCGGGCGGCAGATAAAAATCGACGATTTCCGGAAACTGCTTCACCAGCAGCGGCACGAACACTTCGTTCAATGCTTCGCCGAGCACTGCGGGCTCATCCGGCGGCTTGCCGGTATAAGTCGAGTGGTAGATCGCATCGCGCCGCAGCGTGATGCGCTCGACAGTGAACACCGGGAAACGCTGCTGTTCGTTGTAATAACCGGTGTGGTCGCCGAACGGACCTTCGAGTGCGGTTTCGCCGGGGTGGATATACCCCTCGAGCACGATCTCGGCGCGCGCCGGTACCATCAGGTCATGTATCAGACATTTTGCGATTTCGGTTTTCTCGCCGCGCAACAGTCCGGCGAACTGGTACTCGGACAATGAATCCGGCACCGGCGTCACCGCTCCGAGCATGGTTGCGGGATCGGCGCCCAGCGCCACGGCCACCGGGAAAGGCTCGCGCGGGTGTGCGAGACCATGATCACGGTAATCGAGCGCACCGCCGCGATGCGCGAGCCAGCGCATGATCAGTTTGTTGCGGCCGATGACCTGCTGACGATAGATGCCGAGATTCTGCCGCGTCTTGTTCGGTCCGCGCGTCACCGTCAGACCCCAGGTAATGAGCGGACCGATGTCGCCGGGCCAGCAGGTCTGGATGGGCAGGCGCGCAAGATCGACGTCATCGCCTGCCCAAATCTGTTCCTGGCACACCGGGTCGCGCACCAGCTTCGGTTGCATCGACAGCACCTGGCGCAACAGCGGCAGTTTGTCCCACGCGTCTTTGAGGCCCCTGGGCGGCTCGGGCTCCTTCAGTTGCGCGAGCAGTTGTCCGAGTTCGCGCAGCGCCGCCACCGAGTCCCGCCCCATGCCCAGCGCCACGCGCTGCGGCGTGCCAAACAGGTTGCCCAGCACCGGCATGGAATGTCCCCTGGGCCTTTCGAACAGCAGCGCCGGACCGCCGTCCTTCAGCACACGGTCGCAGATTTCAGTCATTTCCAGCCTGGGATCAACCTCAACGGCGATGCGTTTCAGTTCGCCATCGCGCTCCAGACCGGACACAAAATCGCGAAGATCACGGTAACTCATCGCGTGACCCGAATATCCAGGTACAGATCAGCGGCAAGACCCACAAAAATGACGCAGCCGACCCAGTTGTTGTTCAGGAACGCCCTGAAACAGCCTTCGCGTGTCCGCCCGCGCATCAACCTGAACTGGTAATACACGAGCGCAGCCGCAGCGGTCAGGCCGGCAAAATAAAGCATCCCGCGTAATTGCCACCAGCCGATCCACGCCATCAACCCTAGAAACAGCGCATGTGCGGTCATCACGCCGGTGACGTCGAAGCGACCGAACAGAATGGCCGAGGACTTCACGCCGATTTTCCGGTCATCATCACGATCGACCATCGCATAAGCTGTGTCGTACGCGATGGCCCACAGCATGGTCGCGAGCAGCAGCAGCCACGCGACGCGCGGCAGCGCATTCCACTGCGCCGCGTAGGCCATGGGAACGCCGAATCCAAAAGCCAGGCCCAGCCAGGCCTGCGGCAAAGGAAAGACGCGCTTGACGAACGGATAGATGATCGCGAGTGCCGCTGCGACGAACGCGAGCTTGATCGTCAACGCATTGAGAAACAGCACGAGTGCGAAAGCACACGCCATCAATACAGCCGCCAGCGCCAGCGCTTCTGCCGGTCGGATCACGCCGGCGGCGATTGGCCGGTCTCTGGTGCGTTCGACATGCGGATCGAAGTTACGGTCGGCGAAATCGTTGATCACACAACCGGCGGAGCGCATCAGCACGGTACCGGTGACAAAAATCAGCAACAGATCAGGAGGCGGAACGCCTCCGGCGGCCAACCACAGCCCCCACAACGTCGGCCACAGCAGCAACAATATGCCGATGGGCTTATCGAGCCGCATCAGCTTTTCATATGCAGTCAACCGGTCTTTGAGCGTCAGCGCGGGCGTCACAATTTTAGTATTGCAGGCAGGAAAACTTCGCTGACCAGTATAGGCGATTTGCCGGCGGCGAAAATCGACCGCCGCGCCCACAGCGACGGTGGTGAGGATTTAAGCTGCGCCGCGGCACGGCGATACAACGGGTGCCGCCGCGGCAGCTTTTTCTGACGCAACGGAAACCGCGCAATACGCGGATCGGCAAACAACGCTGCGCCCAATGGCCGCGTGCCCAGCCCTGCAATGCGACGCCAGGCGCCGCGCAGGCCATCGGCAGCAAGAACGGTATGTGCGAACACCAGCGGCGTCGCGCCTTTCATCAACAGCACCTCGCGTATCAGTACGCGCCTCGCCGGTGATGCAAACAGGAAGGCCTCATCGGCGTTTACGCGGCGCAGCCCCTGAAACAGCACCTTCACCCTGATCGGACCGGCATGCTGCTGCAGCCGCGCCGTCAGCGAGCTTCGATCGGTCAGCCAGCGGCGCAATGCACCGGCGGCAACCGGCGCGGCGCACCAGGAAATGTCTCGAGGTATGGATTTCACGATAGATGGAATTTTTGGATTCGAATTATCGCATCAACAATCAGAGACACCCGATCCCACCGCATACCCCCCTTGTGAGGCACCGAAAACAACTTCGCCGGGGGTAGCCCGGCGGCTCACAAGGGGTGTTGTCTCAGGTAATGCCTAGCTCAAAACAAAACCTCTACACCTTTAAATATTCGTTGCGTCCCCCCAGCCATCGCGCCAGGTGCGCCTTTGCTGCCTCCGGCTGCTTTTGGAGCAATTGCTCTGCCGCGTCGCGCGCCGCATCCAGCAAATCCAGATCGACCGCAAGATCGGCAAATCGCAACATCGGCACGCCGCTTTGCCGAGCCCCCAGCAATTCACCCGGACCGCGCAACTTAAGGTCATGCCGCGCGATTTCGAAGCCGTCCGTGTTCTCGTAGATGATTTTCAGCCGTTCGCGCGCCGTCGGCGTCAATGGGCCCTGGTAGAGCAATATGCACACGCTTTCGGCAGCGCCGCGGCCGACGCGCCCGCGCAACTGATGCATCTGTGACAAGCCCATGCGTTCGGCATGTTCGATCACCATCAGTGAGGCATTTGATACATCGACCCCGACTTCAATGACCGTGGTCGCCACCAGCAGTTGTAATTCGCCGCTCTGGAACGCCGCCATCGCATGCTGCTTCTCGGCGCCCTTCATGCGGCCGTGGACCAGGCCGACGCGCAGTTCCGGGAAAGTCTGTTGCACATGCGCATGAGTATCGAGCGCCGTCTGCAGTTGCAGTGTTTCCGATTCCTCGATCAGCGGACAGACCCAGTACGCCTGCCGGCCGGCAACGCAGGCGTCGCGCACACGCTGTATGACTTCGTCGCGGCGTTCTTCGGACACCAGCTTGGTCACGATGGGCGTGCGCCCCGGAGGCAATTCGTCGATCACCGATACGTCGAGGTCGGCGTAATAACTCATCGCCAGCGTGCGCGGAATCGGCGTCGCACTCATCATCAGCTGGTGCGGCTGCGCACCCTTGTTCGAAGTCGTGCCCTTGGTCCGCAGCGCCAGCCGCTGGTGAACGCCGAAACGATGCTGCTCATCGATGATGGCCAGCCCCAGGTTCTTGAAAACCACTTCTTCTTCAAACAGCGCATGGGTGCCAACCGTGACTTGTGCCTGCCCGGTAGATATATCAATAAGTCGTTGTTTTTTATCACTTTTTTTTATTCCACCGGAAACCCAGGCAACCGTCACCGCCAGCGGCTCCAGCCATTCGGAAAACTTGCGGTAATGCTGCTCGGCCAGGATTTCAGTCGGCGCCATCACCGCGGCCTGAAACCCGTTCTCGATGCACTGCAGGACAGCGAGTGCGGCGACCACGGTTTTGCCGCTGCCGACATCGCCCTGCAGCAGGCGCTGCATCGGATGCGTCTGCCCGATGTCTTCGCGTATTTGCGCAAGCACCGTATTCTGCGCGCGCGTCAGCTGGAACGGCAGTCGCTGCAACAGCGCGTTGACCAGCTTGCCGCGCGCCGTCAATGCCGGTGCGCCGGCGGCTCGGCGGCGCTGGTAGTGCACACGCATCGACAACTGCTGCGCCAGCAACTCATCGAACTTCATGCGCCGCCATGCCGGATGCACGCGCTCCTGCAACACCACCTGCGCGATGTCACGCGGCGGATTGTGCAGCAGCCGCACCGCATCAGCGAATGACGGCAAACCCAGCGCATCGAGCAAGGGTTGCGGCAGCGTGTCGTCCAGCGCCTCATCACCCATGGCGCGGGCGATCAGGCGCCGCAGCGCATCCTGCCCCAGACCCGCCGTCGTCGGATAAACCGGGGTCAGCGCCTGCGCCACCGGAGTGTCATCAGCCACGACGCGGTAACGCGGATGCACGATCTCCGGTCCGAAATGCCCGAGCCGCACGTTGCCAAACACGCGCAGCACCGTTCCCGGCGCGAGCGCTTTGACCTGGCTGCCGTAAAAATTCAGGAAGCGCAGGGTCAACTCGCCATCACCGTCGCCGATGCGGCAAACGAGCTGCCGCTTGGGGCGGTACTTGATGTCGCAGTCGGTTACCGTGCCCTGCACCAGCAATTCGCGTCCCGGCATGACTTGGCTGAGCGGACACAATTGCGTCTCATCGTCATAACGCAACGGCAAGTGCAGCACCAGATCGAAGCGGCGCCGGATGCCGAGTTTCGCCAGACGGTCCAGCGTGCCGGCGCGCAAACCCGACAAAGATGGATGGTGGGCGTCGGCAGCCGGCGCCGCCCGCGTACGTGCCATGGCGTCGGTTCGACGCGTCAGCGCGGCTGCACTTTGTACATGACGGCGTCGACCTCGACCAGAGCGTTGCGCGGCAGACTGGCAACGCCGATGGCGGCGCGCGCAGGGTACGGTTCTTTAAAGCAGGCGGCCATGGCTTCGTTGACCTTGGCGAAATGACCGAGGTCCGTCAGGTAGACGTTGACCTTGGCAAAATCATCCATGTCGCCGCCGGCCGCAACCGCAACCGCCTTCAGGTTTTCGAACACCCGCTTGATCTGTGCATCGATGCCGTCGGCCATTTGCATGGTCGCGGGATCCAGCCCGATCTGTCCGGAAAGATAAACCGTATCGCCACAGCGCACGGCCTGCGAATAAGTCCCGATCGCCGCAGGCGCGGCCGCAGTATGCAAAGCTTGTTTGCTCATCAGTTACTCCTGCTTCAATTGGATGCCGTAAATGGACTGCGCTATCATGAAGCGCATCTCGCGAGAATTCAACGCATCACCTCCGACTTTCCTGTCATGACCGGTCCGCAGGTCACCGTATTGCTCAAAATGCTGGCTTCGGGCCGCGATGACGCGCTACTGCGTTACAGCCTGGGCAACGCCCTGCTGAAGGAACATGATGCCGTCGAGGCCGCGGAACACCTGCGCGCGGCGGTACGGCACGACCCGCACTATTCCGCAGCATGGAAGCTGCTGGGACATGCGCTGGAATCTTCCAATGACGCGATCGGTGCGGCAGATGCGTGGCGCACCGGCATAACGGTAGCCGAAAAGCGCGGGGACCATCAGGCGGCAAGGGAAATGACCGTGTTCCTGAGGCGTATTGCTAAAAAATCTACCGGCCCCCTCTGACCGGGCGGGCAAACACTGTCCTGGCAATGACGCTTGCGCTACGCAACTTCGTCATCAGCTTGCGATGCACCACGGCTATGACGGCAGGTTGAGCACGTATTTGGCGAGTATGTTGCGCTGAATTTCATTGGAGCCGCCGTAAATCGTGCCCGGTCGCGAGTTGTAGAACGGCGAGAGCACGTCGATGTTGACTTCTCCGACGGCGACCTCGCCTTCAACGGCTCCATACTCCCCGGCCGCTTCCAGCAGCAGCTCCGACAGCCGCTGGTAGGTCTCCATCGACCAGACCTTGAGCATCGACACATCGGGGCCCAGGACTTCGCCCCGGCGAACCTTGTCCACGTAGCGCCGGTAGAGCGAACCGAGGTCCGCCAGATCGAGTTGCAACTCGGTCAGGCGCTCGACGAATGCCGGATCTGCGGTCAGGCCGCGTGCCTGCGCCAGCGCCTCGAGCTTTTCCAGCGCCTGCAACGGCCGCCGCGGACTGCCGATGTTGAGCCGCTCGAATCCGAGCAGGCCCTTGGCAATGGTCCAGCCCTTGTGCAGCTCGCCGACGAGATTCTCTTTCGGCGTGCGTACATTGTCGAAGAACACCTGGCAGAACTCTTCATGGCCCGCAATGTTGCGGATCGTGCGCAGCGTGATGCCCGGCGTTTTCATGTCCACCAGCAGGAAGCTGATGCCTTCCTGCTTTTTCTTCGCCTGCTTGTCCGTGCGCGCGAGCACGTAGATGTGAGTGGCATCGTGGGCCATCGAGGTCCAGATCTTGCTGCCGTTGATGACGAAGTCGTCACCGTCCGGCACCGCTTCCGTGCGCAGGCTGGCCAGGTCGGAGCCCGCGTTGGGCTCGGAATATCCTTGGCACCAGATTGCCTCCCCGGCAATGATTCTCGGCAAAAAATACCCGCGCTGCGCGTCGTTGCCGAAGCGGATCAGCGTCGGCCCGACCATGGTCAGGCCCTGATCGGGCATGCGGCCGACACCCGCGCGCTCGGTTTCCTCGTAATAGATCAGCAGCTTCGAAGGCGACAGCCCCATACCGCCGTGTTCACGCGGCCAGTTCGGCGCGATCCAGCCCTTGCGCGACAGTTTCAGGTACCAGGCGCGGCACTCATGCCAGCGCATTCGCCTCGGCAGGAAACGGAATTCGGAAGGAAATTCGGACTCGAAAAACGTGCGCGCTTCGGCACGAAATGCTTCATCGCTCATGGCATTCCAGTCATTCATGCCGCCTCCCGCTGCGATTGCGCCGCGAGTGCCGCATAACGCACGCGATGCGCCCGGCCGTTGCCCAGCCACGCGGCGACGGTCATCGCGCGCTTCACATACAACCCCACATCGCAATCTTCGGTGAAACCGATCGCACCATGAAACTGAATGGCTGCGCGGGTGATCGCCAGCGCCGCGTCGGCGCAACGCGATTTGGCTCGGCTGGCTGCCAGCGCGCGCGTGACAGCGTCCGGCGCAAGGTCCAGTTGTGCCACCACCTCGCTCAGAACGGCATCGGCGAGCTCCTGCTGGATATGCAGATCAACCGTGCGGTGCTGCAGAACCTGGAAGCTGCCGATTGCCTTGCCGAACTGCACCCGTGTTTTCAGGTAATCGAGGCTCATCTCGTGCGTGCGCTTCATCATGCCTACGAGTTCGGCCGACGCAACGGCTGCCGCATGGTCCAGTGCGCAGGACAGCGCAGCGCGGGCCGCGGCACCGGATGCGAGCACGTTCTCGCGCGGCACCGCCACGTCCTGCAGCGTGACCGCGCCATAATTGCGGCCATCCGCCAGCGGCACCAGGCCGGTGGCGCAGCCGGCCGCGTCGCGCGGGACCCACATCAGCTGCAGTCCATCCGGCGACTGTGCCGTCACAAGGTAGCCATTCGCGCCGGCAGCGCCGCCGACAAACTGTTTTTCACCGCTGACGCGATACCCGCCTTCGAATGGAGTGGCCGTGGTTGCCACCTGCAGGCCGGCGAAATCATCAGGCTGCTCCTGCCAGGCAACGACCGGCACTTGTTCACCGCCAACCAGACCCCGGAGCAATTCGTTGCGCAGTGCGGAGTCCGCCGACTGCTCCAGCACGCGCGCCGCGAGCACTGCAACGGCAGTATACGGTTCGGGGGTGAGCGCGCGACCGATGCCTTCGGCCACGATTGCAGCCTCGGCCAAACCCAGGCCGAGGCCGCCGCAATCCTCAGGCACCAGCACACCCAGCCAGCCCAGTTCCGCCAACTGCTGCCACTGTGCACGATCGAATTCGGCGCGAGTTTGCGCCAGCGCACGTACGCGCGGCAAATCCGCTCCATGTTGCACAAAATCGCCCACACTCTGTGCAAGCAGCGCGGTATGGTCATTTTCGTTGGGGGCACTCATCGTTTACTCGCACCGTTGTGTTCAGGGAAACAGGCTGAAGCTCGCCCACCACGCGATCGCCGCAATCGCGGCCGAGCACGGTATGGTCAGTATCCACGCCAGCACAATGTTGCCGGCCACGCCCCAGCGCACGGCAGATACGGATTGCGTGGAGCCCACGCCAACGATGGATCCGGTAATGGTGTGCGTGGTCGACACGGGGATCCCGAGGCCTGTTGCCAGAAACAGCGTCATGGCACCTCCCGTTTCCGCGCAGAAACCGCCCACCGGCTTCAACTTGGTGATCTTCTGCCCCATGGTTTTGACGATGCGCCAGCCACCGAACATGGTGCCCAGGGCGATCATCGCGTAACAGGAAACCACCACCCACACGGGAATCTCGTCCTGCGGTGCCATATGCCCGGCCGCTATCAGCAGCATCATAATGATGCCGATGGTTTTCTGGGCATCGTTGCCGCCGTGGCCGATGCTGTACATCGCCGCGGACAAGAGTTGGAGCCGCCGGAACCAGCGATCCACACGGGCCGGCGTACTCCGCCGGCAAATCCAGGAAACAGCGACCATCAGCAGCCCCGCGAGGAGGAAACCCAGCATCGGCGAAATCACAATGAATATCAGCGTCTTGTATATGCCGGCGCTCTGCAAGGCCCAAAACCCACTTTTTGCAACTGCGGCACCGATCAATCCGCCGATCAGTGCATGCGACGAACTCGAGGGCAGGCCGTAGTACCAGGTAAGTATGTTCCAGACGATGGCGCCGATCAGCGCGCCGAACACGATGTGGTGATCAACAATCGAGCCGTCGATAATGCCCTGCCCGACGGTTGCCGCCACCTTGAGTTTGAATATGAACAGCGCGACAAAGTTGAAAAACGCCGCCCAGATCACCGCCTGATAGGGTTTGAGCACGCGCGTCGATACCACGGTCGCGATCGAATTGGCGGCGTCGTGGAAACCGTTCATGAAATCGAACGCCAGTGCGACAACGACCAGCAGTACGACGACGTCTAGGCTGATGCTTACGGTATCCATATGCAACAGCCTAGGAATGCTCGAGCACTATGCCCTCGATGATGTTCGCGACATCTTCGCAGCGGTCGGTGATTTCCTCCAGTAACAGATAAACCGAGCGGAGCTTGAACACCTGCTTGAGGTCCGATTCGTCCCGGAACAGCCGCGACATGGCCGAGCGCATCACGCGATCGGCATCGGACTCCAGACGGTCTATTTCCTCGCAGGTTTTGAGTATGGCCTGCGGCGCGCTGAGATTGGCCAGCAGGCCGACGGCGGTTTTCACCCGCTCACAACACATGTGACAGATCTGCGCCAATTGTTCTGCTTCGGGCGTGCCGCGCCGGATATCGTAGAGCAGCAGCGATTCGGCCACGTCCTGGATCAGATCCAGTATGTCGTCCATGCTGGTAATCAGATGATGGATCTGATCACGATCAATCGGTGTGATGAACGTGCTGTGCAGTACCAGCAGCGTTTCGTGGGTGACCTTGTCGGCTGCGCGCTCGGCATCATCGATGCGTCGCGTGTATCGTTCCGCATCGGCCAGATTGGACATCAATCCGACCAGTTCCGCGCTGCCTTCGACGATATGCAATGCGTGGGCATTGAAAAAATCAAAAAACCGACCCTCGCGAGGCATCAATTTGGAGAACAAAGTGGCCATATCGGTATGCGCTTTATGGGATAAAAATTAAGATATTGTTGTTATTGATATTTATTGTTACTTGTCGCTGCCGAGGTTACCTGCGACAGTTCTAGCTTACAGAAGTACGCGCCGCCCGGCCATGCTCCGCCACAGCATGCACATGCGATGCAGCGACCCATCAACCGGTTCGAAACGATGCGCGCCGGGCATGATGATCACTGCAATGGCCGGGCAGTGCTGTTGGGAAAACCGCCGTCCAGAATCCGGAAATTGCCGATCCGCGACAAGCATACGATGACGTTAGCGCCTCGCCGCGCAAAACAATAAGCCGCCTTGCGGCGGCTTAGTCTTTTTGGTGGAGTGGAGGAGGATCGAACTCCCGACCTCCGCATTGCGAACGCGGCGCTCTCCCAGCTGAGCTACCACCCCTAAAAGAGGGCGCGATTTTACCCGCTTGCCGCGCAGGCGGCAAATCCAGCTGCCACACGGGTTGCGCGGTCTATAATCAACGTCCATTTCATTCGGGGGAAATGACCTTGGATATCAAGCCGCCCTATGGTTATCAGGAAATCGTACCGCTGGCCAAGACGCACAAGGTACTGCTTCCGGGAGAGCGCAAGCTCCCGGTGCTGTTTCGCAATCTGAACGCTTTGCCGCTGTCATTTACTGAATTTGCAATCGCCGCCCATGATTATCCGATCGCCTTCATCTCGGGGGACGGCGGCGCCAGTTTCGTAGCCATGGCGATTCTTGGCGTCGAACCGCAGAAAAACCTGTTTGTAACAATGGACGATACCTGGGACGCGCAGGCCTATTTGCCCGCGTATGTGCGCCGCTATCCATTCTGTATGACCCGGGTGACCGTTGACGGCAAGGAAAAGGCCGAACGGATCGCCTGCGTCGAAAAACGCGCCCTGAAGCCTAAAGGCGATGCGCTTTACGATGATCAGGGTGAGCCGCTTCCGGTTTGGGACCGGTTGCGCAAATTGTTGTTCGAATTCGAGGCTGACCTGGCGCGCACCGAGGAAATGTGCCGGACCCTGCACAGCCTGCAACTACTGGAAACGTTTGCCGCACAGGCGTCACCGCAGGGGGAAGCCCCGATTACAGTGACCGGCATGTACCGTGTTTCCGAAGAACGCCTGCATGCGCTGCCGGCGGACAAGCTGAAAGAGCTGGCGCAAAACGGCATGCTGTCGCGAACCTATGTGCATTTGCTGTCGCTGAACAATTTCCAGCGCCTGCTCGACCGCAGAGCGCAGCATGGCAGGTCTGCAAATAACACCGGAAACGCGAATCCGGCGAAGCTGAACTGACTCTCAGCGCGGGCGGGTCCAGGCCCAGACCAGCAGCGCGGCACCGCCAGCGACCATGGGCAGCGACAACCACTGCCCCATGGTCAGGCCCAGCGCCAGCAGTCCGAGAAAACTGTCGGGTTCGCGTGTGTATTCGACGCCGAAGCGGAATACGCCGTAGCCGATCAGGAACAACGCCGACGCCGCGCCGCGTGGACGCGGCTTCTGCGTAAACCACCACAGAATGGCAAACAGCGCGATGCCTTCCAGCGCAAATTCGTAAAGCTGCGACGGATGACGCGCGAGATTGTCGACGTTCGGAAACACCATCGCCCACGGCAGGTCGGTCGGCCTGCCCCACAGTTCGGCGTTGATGAAATTGCCCATGCGCCCGGCCGCCAGCCCCAGCGGCACCAGCGGTGCGATGAAATCGGTGATCCGCAGCCAGTCCTGGCGGCGGCTGCGGGCAAACCAGATCATTGCGATGACCACGCCGAGAAAGCCGCCATGAAATGACATGCCGCCTTCCCAGACATAAAACACCTTCCACGGTGCCGCAACGTAATCACCGAATTTGTAGAACAGCACATAGCCCAGGCGCCCGCCAAGGATGGTACCGAGGATGCCGAAAAAAAGCGCATCGTCGAGGTCGTTGCGCGTCCAGACGCTGCCGGGATTGCGATCGATGCGATAGCGGCCGAGCAGCCAGATCAGCGCAAAGCCAAGCAGGTACATCAGCCCGTACCAGCGCAGGGCCACGGGCCCGAGTTGCAGCGCGATCGGGTCAAACTGAGGATGTACTAGCATTCGGGAAAGCCGATGGAAAAACGAAACGGATAATTACGGGGATACGATAAAATGTCGGCCTCATTATACGTGTCCCGCATCGGCGCACGCCGTGAAATGTCATGGCGCTGCCTTCCCACTGGAGAATACTCATGCCACTGAACAAACGCAGCCACCTGATCACCGCCGGCGTCGCACGCTCACCCAACCGCGCGATGCTTCGAGCCGTGGGCTTCGGTGACGGCGACTTCGAAAAACCCATCGTCGGTGTCGCCAACGGACATTCAACGATGAACCCCTGCAATGCCGGCATCCAGCCGCTGGTCGACCGCGCAATCGACGCACTCAAAGCTTCCGGCGCGATGCCGCAGGTGTTTGGCGTGCCCACGATTACCGACGGCATCGGCATGGGCACCGAAGCCATGAAGTATTCACTGGTGTCGCGCGAAGTCATTGCCGACTGCATCGAAACCGCGGTCAACGGCCAGGCCATGGACGGTGTGCTGGTCTGCGGCGGCTGCGACAAGAACATGCCGGGCGGCATGATCGCGATGCTGCGGATGAATGTGCCGGGCATCTACGTCTATGCCGGCACGATAAAGCCGGGCAAATGGAAAGGCCAGGACCTGACGATCGTCAGTGCGTTCGAAGCCGTCGGCAGTTTTGCCGCGGGCAAGATGAACGAAGAAGATTTCGTCGGCATCGAGAAAAACGCCTGTCCGTCGGTAGGGGCCTGCGGCGGCATGTACACCGCCAACACCATGTCGTCGTCATTCGAAGCACTGGGCATGAGCGCCCTCGGTTCGTCGCAGATGGCCTCGCCCGATCCGGAAAAAGCAGATTCGGCGGCCGAGTCTGCCCGCATACTCGTGAATGCGATCAAGCAGGACATCAAACCACGCGACATCGTCACCCGCAAATCCATCGAGAACGCGGTGGCGCTGATCATGGCCACCGGCGGCTCAACCAACGCCGTGCTGCACTATCTGGCAATCGCCCATGCGGCAGGCGTCAAATGGACCATAGACGATTTCGAGCGCATGCGGAAAAAAGTGCCGGTATTGTGTGACCTCAAACCGTCAGGCCGATATGTGGCGGTGGATTTCCATCGTGCCGGCGGCGTGCCGCAGGTGCTGAAAATGCTGCTGAAGCAGGGCTTGATCCACGGTGACTGCATCACCATCACCGGCAAAACGCTGGCGCAGGAATTGAAGAACGTGCCCGATGCCCCGCGCGCGAACCAGGATGTCATCCGCCCGTGGTCGAATCCGATGTACAGGCACGGCCATCTGGCCATCCTCAAAGGCAACCTCGCACCCGAAGGCTGCGTCGCCAAGATCACGGGTCTGAAGTCACCGAAGATCACCGGACCGGCGCGCGTGTTTGATTCCGAGACCGCGTGCATGAAAGCCATCATGGCCAAAAAAATCAAGGCGGGCGATGTGCTGGTGATCCGCTATGAGGGTCCCAAAGGCGGACCGGGCATGCAGGAAATGCTCGCGCCCACCGGCGCGTTGATCGGCCAGGGTCTGGGTGAGTCCGTGGGCCTGATTACCGATGGCCGGTTCTCCGGCGGCACCTGGGGCATGGTAGTCGGCCATGTCGCGCCGGAAGCATTCGAGGGCGGCCCGATTGCGCTGGTGAAAGAAGGCGACTCCATCACCATCGACGCGCACAGATTGCTGATCGAACTGCATATCACGAAGAAAGAGTTCGCCGCGCGCAAAAAGAAATGGAAACAACCGAAGCCGCGTTACACCCGCGGCGTGCTCGCCAAATTCGCGCGACTGGTCTCGACCGCCAGCAAGGGCGCAGTTACGGACTGACTGCTGCAGGTGGCCCTACGCCGCCTGCAACGCCTGCTCGAGATCGGCAATGATGTCATCGACATGTTCGATGCCGATCGAGAGCCGCACCATGTCCTCGCTGACACCGGCACTCGCCAGCTCCTGCGGCGACAGTTGCCGGTGCGTGGTCGATGCCGGATGACAGGCCAGTGACTTGGCATCGCCGATATTCACCAGCCGCGTCACCAGTTGCAACGCATCGATGAAACGGGCGCCGCCGGCGCTCCCGCTCTTGATGCCGAAACTCAGAATGCCCGATGCCCTGCCACCCATGTAGCGATCAACCAGCGGCTTGTCGGGATGGTCCGGCAGTCCGGCATAGCGCACCCAGCCGACCTTCGGGTGGGTTTTCAGGCATTTCGCCACTGCCAGCGCGTTGTCGCATATGCGGTCCATGCGTACCGCGAGCGTCTCGATGCCCTGCAGGATCAGGAATGCGTTGAACGGCGACAGCGCGGCACCCATGTTGCGCAACGGCACCACGCGCGCGCGACCGATGTACGCTGCCGCTCCCAGCGCTTCCGTATAAACGACGCCGTGATAGGACACGTCGGGTTCGTTCAGGCGACGGAATTTCTTTTTGTGTTCAGCCCATGGGAAATTGCCGGAATCAATGATGATGCCGCCGATCGAGTTGCCATGGCCACCCAGATATTTGGTCAGCGAATGCACAACGATGTCGGCGTCATGCTCGAAAGGCCGGCACAGGTAGGGCGTGGGCACGGTGTTGTCGACGATCACCGGCACGCCGCGCGCGTGCGCAATCGCCGCGAGCACACCGAAATCGACGACGTTGCCCAGCGGATTGCCCACCGATTCACAGAACACGGCCTTGGTCTTGGCGTCGATCAGTTTTTCCCAGGACTTGGGTTCGCGATAATCGGCAAACCGCACTTCGATGCCGTATTGCGGAAACGTGTGGGCGAACAGATTGTAGGTACCGCCATACAACGCGCTCGAAGTCACGATGTTGTCGCCGGCTTCGGCAATGGTCATGATCGCGGCGGTGATTGCTGCCATGCCCGAGGCCATTCCCAGCCCGGCGATGCCGCCCTCCAGTTCGGCCACCCGCTTCTCGAGTACGTCGGTGGTCGGGTTCATGATGCGGGTATAGATGTTGCCCTGCACCTTCAGGTCGAACAGGTCGGCGCCGTGCTGCGTGCTGTCGAATGCATATGAGGTGGTCTGATAAATCGGGACCGCCACAGCTTTGGTCGTGGGATCGGGCTTGTAACCGCCGTGCACGGCGATCGTGTCGATTTTCATGTTTTGCGCTCCGCTGTCGTGGTTGACCGGCCCAGTATATAAGCGCACGCAAAACCAAACATCAACGGCACGCTCGTGGAAAACCCCGGCCGCAGGAGTTGGCGGCATCCGGTTGCGCCGCCGTCGCAGGGCAAGGCGAATCCGCGGATTGATGTGCGCGGATTTCACAGGCATCCGTGCTTTCGACAGCCAGACACAATAAAAATTAATTAAATCAACGAATTAAGATCCATTTCGCCGAAGCAGCCCCGGAATCTGACGTCAACGCTCGCGCCTTCCGCAGCGCTCGCAGCCGGCGCATGCGAATGTCACGGCACGTGCGGGCAGGCCGCGCCGGAGCGCTTTGTGCGATCCGCGGCCTTCGTTACAATTGCCGCTTCTTCGCCATCACATTCCAGGGACCAACCATGAAATACATCTTCATTGCGCTCGCCACGGCCGGCGTACTCGCTACCGGCAGTGCCGCCGCCTCTGAAAAACTCGCCCAATCCAGCGGCTGCATGACCTGCCATGCGGTCGACCGCAAGGCCGTCGGTCCCAGTTACAAGGACATTGCCGCCAAATACCGAGGCGACAAAGGCGCGGAAGCGAATCTGGTGAAGAAAGTCAAAGCCGGCGGCTCCGGCGTGTGGGGCGCGATTCCGATGCCGCCGAACGCCCACGTCAAGGAAGACGACATCAAGACCATCGTGCAGTGGATCCTTTCGACCAAGTAGCGGTTTAACGGTTGACGCAAAAAAGCCGGCAGCAGCCGGCTTTTTCTCAAACCGTTCCGGGAACGCCTAAATTGACAACCTTACAGGCTCCCCCGATAATCGGCAAATCTCTTTCAGTAACAATAAGTTAAATACGAAATTCAGCGTCAGTCGCGGTGCGGGATTGCCGTCCTGCCAGACCATTCACATACTGGAGCCCATGCATATGCACACGCTACGCCAAATCTCTGTCGCCCTGCTCACCGTCGCCCTGATCGCGGGCTGCGGAAAAGACACACCACCGCCCGCGCCCAAAGCAGCTACCCCTGCGGTACCTGCTGTGCTGAACGTAAAGATCGGTTCAGCGTCGCCGCTGACCGGCCCGCAGGCCCACATCGGCATCGATATCCGCAATGGTGTGCAACTGGCCATTGACGACGCCAACGCAGCCAACATCGAAATCGGCGGCGCCAAAGCACGATTCGAACTGGTGGCGGAGGATGATGAAGCCAATCCAACCAAAGCCACCACCGTCGCACAGAAACTGGCCGATGCGAAGGTTGCCGCGGTTGTCGGCCACTTCAACTCGGGCGCCTCGATTCCAGCATCGAAAATTTATTCCGATGCCGGCATTCCGCAGATCTCGCCCTCTTCAACCAACCCCAAATACACGCAGCAGGGATTCAAAACCACCTTTCGCGTGGTCGCGCATGACGACCAGCAAGGCCCGACGCTGGCGCGTTTTGCCGCGAAAACGCTGCAGGCGAAAAGCGTTGCCGTCATCGACGACAGCACCGCCTACGGCCAGGGACTTGCCGACGCGTTCGAAAATACCGCCAAGACACTCGGCGTCAAAGTGCTCGCCCGCGAGCACACCACCGACAAGGACACCGATTTCCGCGCCATTCTGACCAAGATCAAGGGCACCAAGCCAGACCTGGTCATGTTCGGCGGCATTGATCCGCAGGCCGCACCGATGATCCGGCAGATGAAGGAACTCGGCATCAAAGCCAAGTTCATCGGCGGCGACGGTATGCAGACGCCCAACTTCATCAAGATCGCCGGCGACGCGTCTGACGGCGCCATGGCATCAATTCCCGGGCTGCCCAAGGAACAGATGCCTGGCGGCAATGCCTTCCTCGAAAAATACAAGGCCAAGTTCGAGAAGGAAGTCGAATTGTTCGCCCCCATGGGCTATGACGCAGTCATGGTGTTCATCGACGCGATGAAACGTGCCGGCTCTGCCGATCCCGCAAAATTTCTGCCGGAACTCGGCAAGACCGATTATCAGGGCGTCATCGGTCCGATTGCCTTTGACGAAAAAGGTGATCTCAAAAACGGTCCGATCACGATTTATGTGGTGAAAGGCGGCAAATGGGAGCCGCTGGAAACCGTCAAACCCGACGCCGACGCAGGACGGAAGTAAAGCCCCGGATCAGCCTCCAACGGCACCCTTTGCGGTGCCGTTGCTGTCTCTAGCAATGGAAATTTTCGCGCAACAACTAGTCAACGGCCTGGTGCTGGGGAGCATCTACGCCCTGGTCGCGCTCGGCTATACGATGGTTTACGGCATCTTGGGTCTGATCAATTTCGCCCACGGTGACATCACCATGATCGGCGCACTGGTTTCCTTGACAGCAGTGCAATTGCTCGCAGCGGCAGGCGTACCTGCACCGGTCGTACTGGTGCTTGCGGGCGGCGCCGCGATGGTCGTCTGTGTCGCCCTTGGCGTATCGATTGAGCGCGTCGCCTACCGGCCGCTGCGGCACGCCCCGCGGCTCGCGCCTTTGATCACCGCAATCGGCATCTCGATCTTGCTGCAGTATTCCGCCGCGCTGATCTGGGGCAAGCAGTACATCGCAATGCCGGAAATCGTCGAACCCACCCGCATCGTGATCGCGGGCGCGCAATTGACCAGCCTGCAAGCAACCATTTTTCTGCTGGCGTGCGCCATCATGGCCGGCCTGTTGTGGTTTCTAAAAGCCAGTCGCATGGGGCGCGCGATGCGTGCAACCGAACAGAATCCGGCCGTCGCCGGACTGATGGGCGTCAATACCAATAAGGTCATCGCCTTCACATTCGTGCTCGGCTCGGCGATCGGCGCCATCGCCGGGCTGATGGTCGTGCTGTATTACGGCCTGGGCCACTATTTCATGGGATTCATGCTCGGCTTGAAGGCTTTCACTGCCGCAGTGCTCGGTGGCATCGGCAACGTCGCCGGCGCCGTCCTGGGGGGTCTGCTTCTGGGTGTCATCGAGAGCCTCGCCTCCGGCTATATCGGCGACCTGACCGGTGGAGTACTGGGCAGCAATTACCGCGATATTTTCGCTTTCCTGGTGCTGGTGCTGGTGCTGGTGTTGAAGCCATCGGGGCTGATGGGCCAGCACAGCGGAGACCGTGCATGACTGCGGCGACTACGACCATCAAAACTCTCGCCGGCAATCCGCATTGCAGGCGGCTGGCGTGGCTCGCCATCGTACTGTTGCTGCTTGCCGCACCTTTCCTGATCGAGACGACCCTCGGCCGCAGCTGGGTGCGCATCGCTGACGTGGCACTGCTGTTCATCATGCTGGCACTGGGACTGAACATTGTGGTCGGCTTCGCCGGGCTGCTTGATCTGGGTTACATCGCGTTCTTCGCCGTCGGTGCGTACAGCTATGCGCTGCTGGCATCGCCGCAGCTCGGCGTGCACTGGCCCTTTCTGGTATTACTGCCGCTGGGCGCCGCCGTCGCGGCGCTGTTCGGCATCCTGCTTGGCGGACCGACGCTACGTCTGCGGGGCGATTACCTCGCAATCGTCACACTCGGATTCGGCGAAATCATCCGCGTATTCCTGAACAACCTGAACCGGCCCGTCAATATCACCAATGGACCGCAGGGCATTACGCTGATCGATCCGCTTCAGATCGGTGGTTTCTCGCTGGCACAGACACATACTTTCGCCGGCCTGACGTTTTCACCCGTGCATAGCTATTATTTTGTGTTTCTCGCGTGCGCCGTGGTGTCGATCATCATTTCGCTGCGGCTCGAAAATTCGCGCATCGGTCGCGCCTGGGTCGCCATCCGCGATGACGAACTGGCGGCCTCGGCAATGGGCATCAACACGCGCAACGTGAAATTGCTGGCGTTCGCGATGGGCGCGACCTTCGGCGGCGTTGCCGGCGGCCTTTTTGCCTCATTTCAGGGATTTGTCAGTCCGGAAAGCTTTCACCTGATCGACTCGATCATGGTGCTGTGCATGGTGGTGCTGGGCGGCATGGGCAATGTCGCGGGTGTCGTGCTCGGCGCGGTGCTGCTGACCGCGTTGCCTGAAGCATTGCGCTACGTCGGCCCGCTGCAGCAAAGCTGGTTTGGCGAGGTCATCATCGACCCTGCCGACCTGCGCATGCTGCTGTTCGGCCTGGCGCTGGTGCTGATGATGCTGCTGCGGCCGTCGGGCATCTGGCCGTCGCGGCGGCGACACGTCGCCGGTCCGCCGGCGAAGGAAACGGAGGCGCCCAGTGCCGCCCGCTGAAGCACTGCTCCGCGCAACCGGCATCAGCAAGCACTTCGGCGGGCTGGCCGCGCTGTCGGACGTATCCATCACGATACGCCGTGGTGACATATTCGGTCTGATCGGGCCGAACGGCGCAGGCAAGACCACGTTATTCAATGTGCTGACCGGCATTTATGCGGCCGACGCCGGAGAATTTGTATTCGACGGCGCCCCTCTGGACGGACTCAAGCCGCACGAAGTGGCCCGTCACGGCATTGCCCGGACCTTCCAGAACATCCGCCTGTTCGCCAGCATGACTGCATTGGAGAACGTGATGGTCGGCCGTCATATCCGAACGCACGGCGGTGTGCTGGGTGCGGTGTTCAGAACCGGCCGCACGATGGCCGAGGAACGCGCAATTACGCGCCGCGCCCACGAACTTCTCGACTACTGCGGACTGGCAGCACGCATGAACAGTCTGGCAGGCGACCTGTCCTACGGCGACCAGCGCAGACTGGAAATCGCGAGAGCGCTTGCCACCGAACCCAAACTGCTCGCGCTGGATGAACCGGCTGCCGGCATGAATGCGACAGAAACAGCGCAATTAAGAACGCTGCTCGAGCGCATTCGCGCTGACGGCATCACGTTGCTGCTGATCGAGCACGACATGAAACTGGTCATGGGCATGTCGCACAACGTCGCGGTGCTCGACTACGGCGAGAAAATTGCCGAGGGTGACCCGGCTGCAATTCAGCGCGACCCCAAAGTCATCGAAGCCTATCTTGGCGGCGGTCTGGCCTGAAGCGCGCACGCGATGCTCAAGGTCCGGCAACTGGAGGTGGCATACGGCGGCATCAAAGCCGTCAAAGGCATAGACCTGGATGTGGCCGCCGGCGAACTGGTCGCGCTGATAGGTGCCAATGGCGCCGGCAAGACCAGCACATTGAAGGCACTCTCCGGCCTTCTGAAGCCGGTCGCCGGCAGCATCGCTTATGATGACGCTGATGTCACGGGAAAACCCGCCTATGAACTGGTCCGGCGCGGTCTGGCCATGGTGCCTGAGGGGCGCGGCGTGTTTCCGCGCCTCACGGTCGCGGAAAATCTGGCCATGGGTGCATACACGCAAACCGATGCAACGGCCATACGCAGGGATTTCGACCGCGCATACACGCTGTTTCCGCGACTGGCCGAACGGCGCGCACAAATGGCCGGAACCCTGTCCGGCGGTGAACAGCAGATGCTGGCCATGGCCCGCGCACTGATGTGCCGGCCGCGGCTGCTGCTGCTTGATGAGCCGAGCATGGGCCTTGCGCCGATAATGGTGCATAAGATTTTCGAGACGGTACGTGCCGTCGCGGCGGAAGGTGTGACCATGCTGCTGGTGGAGCAAAATGCCAAACTGGCGCTGGAAACCTGCGATCGCGGGTACGTCATGGAAAGCGGCACCATCGTTTTGTCTGATAATGCAAAAACCCTGATGACCAATCCACAGGTAAGGCATGCGTATCTTGGAGAATGACCCTCGAATTCCGGTGCCGGCGATGCCGCCCACGTCGTCGCCGCAGCCACAGAATATGGCCAAGGCGGGAAATCTGCACAACCTTCGTCTGCCGCTGATCGCGGTAATCGCGGTTCTGCTGGTGGCGTTGCTCGGCTTTCTTTATCTGAAAAGCCAGGGGGTGGATTACCGCGTACAGGGCGATATTCTTGATTACCTGCGGGAACTCAAGGAAATCGACGGACGCGGGGATCTCGACGTGCTGCGCGCGCGCGTCGAGGGAACCTCCGGAAAAATGCGTCCGATCGGAGAACGGAATGCACGCATACCCGAGCTGCTGCGCCGCCTGCAGCAATCCTCCGGCCTGGTTTCGAGCCCGACATTGAACCGCAACCTGCCCGCTCTGGTGGAGGCTTTTGAGCGGAAAACCGAATTGCTGAACCGTTACCAGGCCGCCGGGGACACCGTTACCGAGGCACTCGGCCGCATGGTCACATTCGACAGCGAAATTGCCGGCCTGGTCCGCGGTGCATGGGAAAGCTACCCTCAACGTGATCGCCTGGTCGCCATTGAAAGTACGGCCGCCCTGCTGTTCGCGCATGTCATGCGTTACGCCGCCGACCCGACCGATGCGCAACGCCAGAACGTCGAAGTCTTTGCGGCCGACCTGCGCAAGGCTGGAAGCGGCACACCCGCCGCGCTGCGCGAAGGGCTTGCACGCATGGACAACACCGTGCAGCAGATCCTCGGCGCAAAGCCGGTGGAAAATGATCTGTTCGGGAAAATCACGATCGCGTCCGCCGGACCGCGTATCGACAGCCTCACTAATGCGTTTACTGCGGAAACCGCGAACATTCAGACCGACAGCGAACGCTACCGCATCTACCTGATCGCCTACGCCGGCGCGCTGCTGATCCTGATCGGTTATCTGCTCTCGCGGCTGGCTGTCAGCTATCGCCTGCTGGAATCGCGAGTGGAAGAACGTACTCGGGAACTGTCGGATGCACTACGCCAGTTGAAGGAATCGGAATCGCAGTTGATCCAGACCGAGAAGATGTCTTCACTGGGACAAATGGTGGCCGGCGTCGCCCATGAGATCAACACGCCGCTGGCTTATGTCAAAAACAGCCTGAGTGCGGTCGCCGGCCAGTTGCCGGAAGTAAAAAAGCTGATTGTCGAAACCAACAAGCTGCTGCGGCTGATGGAAGACAACAGCCCGGATCCGGAGCGGTTGCGGGTCAAATACACTGCAGTACGCGATCTGATTCACTATTTTGCCGGAGAGCAGGCGCTGGCCGAAATGGGAAAGCTCGCACAGGACGGCCTCTACGGCATAGAGCAGATCTCGGAAATCGTGGTGAATCTGAAAAACTTCAGCCGCCTGGACCGCAGCAAGGTATCGAGCTTCAACCTGAACGAAGGGCTGGAGAGTGCGCTGATCCTCGCCAAGCACGAGCTCAAACACCTTACCGTGAAGAAAAACCTGGGAGAAATTCCCGCCATTACCTGCTCTCCGTCGCAGCTTAATCAGGTCTTTCTCAATCTCATCAACAACGCCGCGCAGGCAATTGAGACGGGCAGTGGCGAGATCACATTGAGCACGCGGATAGAGGACCCCGAACACGTGGCCGTGGAAATTGCCGACAATGGCAAAGGCATTCCGCCGGAAATCATCTCAAAGATTTTCGATCCGTTCTTTACGACCAAGGGCGTCGGCAAGGGCACGGGACTCGGACTGTCGATTTCGTACAAGATTATTGAACAGCACGGTGGTAGGATCAGCGTTGATTCCACCCCGGGCCAGGGCACGCGATTCACCATCGTGTTACCGTTGACGCCGCTTGAAACGGCAGATCCCGACGACCTGACATGACTGCGGCATATCCGAAAAACATCGGCAAGTACGAAATCCAGGGAATACTTGGCCGAGGCGGCATGGGCGTCGTCTATAAGGCTTTCGATCCGGCAATACACCGGCAGGTTGCGATCAAAACCATCACCAAGTCGGCGATGGATCTGTCAGAGCTGCAGTATGCAATTGCCCGTTTCCGCCACGAAGCACAGGCCGTTGGTCGATTGACGCATTCGCGCATTGCGGCAATTTATGATTATGGCGAGGACGAGGACCTCGCTTATATCGTGATGGAGCTGGTACACGGGAAATCGCTGTACGAGCACCTGCAGAACAAGGCAAAGTTCGATCTCACCGAAATCGGCGAGATCATCCGGCAACTCCTGGACGGCCTGGGTTACGCCCACGCCCAGGGCGTGGTTCATCGCGACATCAAACCATCCAATCTGCTGGTCAATGACGATGGCCGTATCAAGATCAGCGATTTCGGCATCGCCCATCTGGATTCATCCTCGCTGACACAGGTCGGGGAAATCATGGGCTCACCCGGCTACATGTCGCCGGAGCAATTTACCGGAGACGAGCCGGATGCGCGTACCGACATTTACGCAGCCGGCGTCATTGCTTACGAACTGCTGACCGGACGCAAGCCTTTCACCGGCAGCAATGTCGAAATCATGCGCCAGGTCATCAGCGAACTGCCGCCCAAACCGTCTGATTTCAGTCCGGACATATCCGTCCAGCTCGACTGGGCGACACACAAGGCTCTGGCGAAAAAACGTGAAGACCGCTTCCAGACTGCGCGGGAGTTCGCGCTCGCCTTTGTCCAGGGCATCGCGGCGAGTCTGCGCGCCAACAAGCCTGCTGCTACCAAGGATGCGGCCAACGAAACCACCCAGCGCCTGGACCCGAAGCTGGTTTCTGCGGCCCGGGTGATCGCGGGCATGCAGGCGGGCAAGCCAGCCGCGGAACCGGCTGCGGCCAGCAACGCGGCACCGGTAAAGTCCGCATTCGACACCGCTGGAAAAAAAGCGAAACTGCTGTTTGTCGACGACGAGGAACGCATACTCAACGCATTGCGTTCGGTATTTCGCGCCAAATACAACGTATTCACGGCAAGCAGCGGTCCGGAAGCGATGGAGTTCCTTAAACGCTTTCGCCCTCATGTGGTCATCAGTGATCAGCGCATGCCGGAAATGACGGGTGTGGAGTTCCTGCGGCAGGTCAAGGATTTTGCTCCCCATACGGTACGCATACTGCTGACCGGCTACTCGGATCTGGCCTCCATCGTCGGCTCAATCAACGACGGCGAAGTCTTCCGCTTCGTCAGCAAACCCTGGGACAACGCTGAAATCCAGAAGACCATCGGCGAAGCCGCGGCGATTGCGCTTGAGCTCGCCGATATGGCGGCGGCACCGGTCATTGTCCCGGAAAAAGTCAGTTGCGGCGTTCTGGTGCTGGACCACGACCAGAGCGTATTTCGTGCCACCAATGAACTGATGGGCAGCGTATGCCCGGTGATGCACGCGCAGGACATCGACCGGGCGCTGGCGATTCTCGGGGAACAGGAAGTAGCCGTCATCGTCGCCGACCTGGACAAGAGCGACAAGAAGGCGGTGGCTGCGATCAAGCTGCTGAAACAGGACCACCCGGAGATCCTGGTGATCGTCATGACCGAGGCCTCGGACTCGGAAATGGTGATTGAGCTGATCAATCAGGCGCAGGTATTCCGCTTCCTCACCAAACCGCTGAATCTGAAACTGCTGCAACAGCACGTACACGCCGCGCTGGCGCGCTACCAGTCATTCCGCAAGACCCCGAAACTGATGAAGCAGCACCGCGTGGTGACAGCGGGCGCAGCCGATACCTCCGTGCTCGGTTTGCTGCAGGGGAAAATCCGCTCCCTCAAATCCTGGCTCGGCGTCTGACGCCGGTGGGCGGCATCGCTGCCTGTTACACCCAGTTCCGGTCAACCAGAAAATCCGAGTACAGCCGCGCCTCCGGTGAACCCGGTTGCGGCGCCCAGTCATAACGCCAGTGCACCACCGGCGGCAGTGACATCAGGATGGATTCCGTGCGCCCGCCCGACTGCAGTCCGAACAGCGTGCCACGGTCATATACCAGATTGAATTCGACGTAGCGGCCGCGACGATAGGCCTGGAAATCACGCTCACGCTCACCGTAAGGCAGATCGCGCCGGCGCTCGACGATGGGAACATAGGCCGGCAGAAAATGATCGCCGACGCTGCGGGTCAATGCAAAGCAGGTCGCAAAATCCGGCGCATTCAGGTCGTCAAAAAACACGCCTCCAATGCCCCGGGGTTCTGCGCGATGCTTCAGGAAAAAATAGCGGTCGCACCATTGCTTGAACCGCGGATGATGATCGTCCCCGAACGGTGACAGGGCGTCGCGGCAGGTGCGGTGAAAATGCACCGCATCTTCCTCGAACCCGTAATACGGTGTGAGGTCCATGCCGCCGCCGAACCACCACACCGGAACAGCGCCGGCCTTTTCGGCAATGAAGCAGCGCACATTCAAGTGTACCGTAGGCACGTACGGGTTACGCGGGTGCAGTACCAGTGATACGCCCATGGCCTGGAAAGAACGGCCGGAAAGTTCGGGGCGCGCCGCGGACGCCGACGGCGGCAGATTGTCACCGTAGACATGGGAATAGCCGACCCCCGCGCGTTCAAACAGCGCTCCACCCTCAATCAGCCGGGTAACACCGCCGCCACCCTGCGGGCGGTCCCATGCATCACGAGAAAACGTTCCGCCATCGAGCGCCGCGAGGCGGTCGACGATCGCCTGCTGCAATCCGGTCAGATAGTCTTTTACTGCAATGACGTCCATCGCTCGCCCCTGGCGCGTACGCGTTATCGCGCCTTGCCGGTGCCGCCCGGTGCGGCAACGGCTCGGTGCCCGATATCGCGACGATACTGCATACCGTCGAAGCGGATCTGGCCGGCGATTTCATAGGCGCGACGCTGTGCGGTCCGCGTGTTGTGACCCAGCGCCGTGACACACAGCACGCGGCCGCCGCTGGTCACGGCATCCTTGCCCGCGAGCGTAGTACCGGCGTGAAAAACGTGAAAATCCTCGGCCGGCGCCGGCAACCCGTGTATCACGTCGCCTTTGCGCGGCTCATCGGGGTAATTTGCCGCCGCCAGCACCACGCCCAGCGCCACCCGCGGGTCCCAGTCCGCACTGGCCGTATTCAGCTTGCCGTCAAGTGCGGCCTCCAGCAGTGTTACCAGGTCGCTTTTCAGCCGCATCATGATCGGCTGCGTCTCCGGATCACCCATCCGGCAGTTGAATTCCAGCACTTTGAGCTGGCTATCGGTGCCGATCATCAGTCCTGCATACAAAAACCCGGTATAAGGAATCCCGTCCGCCGCCATCCCGTCTATCGTCGGCTGTATGACTTCACGCATGACGCGCGCGTGCATCCGCGGCGTCACCACCGGCGCCGGCGAATACGCGCCCATGCCGCCGGTATTTGGGCCGGCATCGCCATCCCGCAGACGCTTGTGATCCTGGCTGCTGGCCAGCGCCAGCGCATTGCGACCGTCGGCAAGCACGATAAAACTGGCTTCTTCGCCTTCGAGAAACTCTTCGATGACCACGCGCGCACCGGCCGCACCCATCTTGTTGCCGACCAGCATCATGTCAACAGCAGCATGCGCTTCGTCCGCGTTCATCGCCACCACCACCCCTTTGCCTGCCGCCAGTCCATCGGCCTTGATGACGATCGGTGCGCCCTCGCGATCGATATACGCATGCGCTGCGGCAGCCTCGGTGAACGTCGCGTACGCCGCGCTCGGTATTCCGTGGCGTGCCATGAAGCTCTTGGCAAAATCCTTGGAGCTCTCGAGTTGAGCGGCCTTTTGGGTCGGCCCGAATATCCGGTGACCGGCGCTGCGCACGGCGTCGACCATTCCGGCGGCGAGCGGGGCCTCGGGGCCGACCACGGTCAGCGCAATGTCATTTTTGTTAATAAAATCAATTACTTGCTGGATATCATCGAGGGCGACGTTTTCCAGCCCATCCTCGTTTGCCGTACCGGCATTGCCGGGCGCGACGCTGACTTTTGAAACCCGCGCGGACTGCGCGAGTTTCCACGCCAGAGCATGCTCGCGGCCACCGCCGCCGACGACAAGTATTTTCATGACAATCGTAAGTTACAAATTTGGGAAAAATAAATCCTGAACTGTACGCAACACCGGCTACTTCGGCTGCACCATCTCGCTCGCGGGATATGCAGGATCAGTACGTCAATGGCGGAAATGCCTGAACCCGGTAAATACCATGGCAATGTCATGCTCGTCAGCCGCGGCGATCACCTCTTCGTCGCGCAGGCTGCCGCCGGGCTGAATGATCGCCGCGGCGCCCGCCGCAGCGACGACATCGACTCCGTCGCGGAACGGAAAAAATGCATCGGACGCAACCACCGATGCGCTCAGCTGAAGCTTTGCATTGGCTGCCTTGATCGTCGCAATGCGTGCGGAATCGACCCGGCTCATCTGTCCGGCGCCCACACCCAGCGTCTGTCCGTCCCCGCAAAACACGATGGCGTTGGACTTGACGAACTTCGCGACACGCCATGCAAACAACAGATCCGCCAGCTGCGCCTCCGACGGCGCGCGCTTGGTGACAACCCGGAACTGGGCCGCAGCAACATTGACGCTGTCGGGCGATTGCACCAGCAGGCCGCCGCCGACGCGCTTCAGATCAAACCGATTGGCCCCTGCAGTCAGGGGCACTTCCAGCACCCGGATATTGGCCTTGTCAGCGAACACGGCGAGTGCATCAGGTGTCACCTGCGGCGCAATGATCACTTCCACGAACTGCCTGGAAATTGCCTTCGCCGCAACAGCGTCCAGCGGCCGATTCACGGCAATGATGCCGCCGAACGCCGAAGTCGGATCCGTCGCAAAAGCCTTGTCGTACGCAGCCGCGACATCAGCGGCAATCGCGACCCCGCAGGGATTGGCATGTTTGACGATCACGCAGGCCGGCGCATCAAGTGTCTTGACGCATTCCCAGGCCGCATCGGCATCGGCAATATTGTTATAGGACAGCTCTTTGCCCTGCAATTGCCGGTACCCGGACAAACTGCCCGGCGCCGGCGCAAGATCCCGGTAAAACGCGGCCTGCTGGTGCGGATTTTCACCATAACGCAGCGTCTGCACGCAATCGAATTGCAGATTGAGTCTGGCCGGAAACGTTGCCTGCTTGCCGTCCGGTTGCAACGCCGTCAGATAGTTGCTGATCGCACTGTCATAGGCCGCCGTATGGGAAAAAGCCTTGCGTGCGAGCCGGAACCGGGTCTCTGCACCCAGCGCCCCGCTGGCCGAGTTCATTTCTCTCAGCAAAAGGGCGTAGTCGGCGGGATCCGTTACCACCGCAACATGTTCGTAGTTTTTGGCGGCACTGCGCACCATGGCCGGACCGCCGATGTCGATATTCTCGATGGCATCTGCCAGCGGGCAATCGGGTTTGGCTATGGTCTGCGTGAACGGATAGAGGTTGACCACAACCAGGTCGATGCCGGCGAAACCCGCTTTCTGCATGGCAGCGACATGTTCGGGAGAATCACGGCGCGCCAGCAGTCCGGCGTGGATGCGCGGATGCAGCGTTTTGACACGACCATCGAGCATTTCCGGGAAACCGGTGTAATCGGCGACGTCCGTCACCTCAAGACCGGCGTCGCGCAGCAACCTGGCCGTGCCACCGGTCGACAGCAATGCAACGCCGAAACCGGCAAGTCCGCGGGCGAACTCGACAACACCTTCTTTGTCGGAAACGCTGATTAGTGCCTGTTTGATTATGGCCATGGCCGCATAACCGGAAGCACGGTTACGTTCATCAGTCGCGAACGCCCCGGCCCGGTCAAAGCTTGATGTTGTACGTTTTGATTTTCTTGCGCAGCGTATTGCGATTGATCCCGAGCATGGCTGCAGCATGCGATTGATTGCCACGCACCTTGTTCAACACGGATTCCAGCAACGGTTTCTCCACGCTGCCGATGACCATGTCGTACACACCACAGGCTTTTTCCCCGTCGAGGTCGCGAAAGTAGCCGTCGATTGCCCGGCGAACTACACGGCTCATTTCGGTTTCATTCATCATGCTGCAAGTTCCTCCACATAGGTCAGGCGTTCGCCCAGACCCGATAGCTCTGCGAAAAAGTCATTGACGGCATCGAGCTGCTCCGCACAGGTCAGCAGCTGGTTCATGCCATGGCGAAATGCCGCGGACCCGGCCAGTCCCTTCGTGTACCAGGAGATATGTTTGCGCGCAACGCGCACGCCGGTCTGCTCGCCGTAGAACCCGTACAGGTCGTGCAGATGCGCAACCAGTACGCGATGTATTTCCTCCACTGACGGCGGCGGCAGGTGCTCACCGGTGCCGAGGAAGTGAGTGATTTCACGGAACATCCATGGCCGGCCCTGCGCTGCGCGCCCGATCATTACCGCATCGGCTTTGGTGAACTCGAGGACATGTTTGACGCGCTCCGGCGTCGTAATGTCGCCGTTGGCAATCACCGGGATGCGGATCTCGGCCTTGACCGCGGCAATCGTGTCGTACTCGGCATTGCCGGTGTAACCACACGCCCGGGTGCGCCCGTGTATCGCCAGCGCCTGGATGCCTGCGCTTTCGGCAATGCGTGCGACGGCGCGCGCGTTGCGATGGTCGCGATCCCACCCGGTACGAATCTTCAGCGTCACCGGCAC
>Ga0224500_10000381_pt1 | contig 31045 bp, 25 predicted proteins | sample SF_Oct11_sed_USG_FD_168126 | JGI IMG/M metagenome (GOLD analysis project Ga0224500, IMG submission 168126) | Sediment microbial communities from San Francisco Bay, California, United States - SF_Oct11_sed_USGS_4_1 | ecosystem: Environmental > Aquatic > Marine > Sediment | place: USA: California... | reverse complement strand
GGTGTTGGCGATATTGGGTGTGGTAGCCGCGCCACTAACCTCAGGGGATACGGCTTTTCGCAGCGCAAGATTAATTGTCTCCGATTTCTTGAAACTTAGCCAGGCCGGCATAAAAAACCGGATTATAATCAGTATTCCATTGTTTGCAGTGGGGTACATGTTGTCGCTATTGGATTTTGGTATCATCTGGAGATATTTTGCCTGGTCCAATCAAACCTTGGCCACGATAGTGCTGTGGACCATTACGGTCTACCTGGCATCTGAACGCAAACCCTACTGGTTTGTATTGCTGCCGGCAGTATTTATGACAGAGGTTGTTACGTCTTACATCTTGCTGGCCCCGGAGGGGCTTTCGCTACCCATGGACATTTCATTTATTATTAGTTTTATTATTACACTTCTAGTGCTCGCTGCAGCCATGATGAAAATAGCGAAGCTGAACAGATTCAGCGCGCAGCTGGAAGGCCAATAATTTTGATCCGGAGAAAGACATTAACAACGCTTGCAGGTGCCCACATGCGCTGATGCCGAACTTGGCTGATCCTGCGCAACCCTAGGTAGCCACAATGTATTATGATTATATCGCTAATCTACTATTTATGAAATTAACGGGTACCCTACTTCTTGCAACAATTGTATCTGCGTTGGGAGGGTTTCTTTTTGGCTTCGATACTGCTGTAATCTCTGGGACTACCGATGCGTTAAAAACAGTTTTTGACTTAACAGCCAACAGCCTGGGGTTTACTGTGTCAAGCGCTATCATCGGTACGTTCATCGGGGCATGGTTGGTAGGCGTGCCGGCTGACCGGTATGGAAGAAGGAAGACGCTGTTTGTGCTTGCCGTCTTTTATTTGGTCTCAGCGATTGGAAGCGCCATCGCCTGGAGCTGGGTCTCCTTCATCATCTTCAGGTTCATTGGCGGATTGGCTGTTGGGGGTGCCTCCGTTGTATCGCCTACTTACATTGCTGAAATATCGCCGGCATCTCTCAGGGGAAGACTTGTTGCGGTAACGCAAGTGAATATTGTATTTGGCATGCTCATCGCCTATTTTTCGAATTACCTTATTGCAGGTAGTGTTAGCGTTGATGCATGGAGATGGATGCTGGGAGTTGAAGCCATGCCCGCAATTGCATTTTTCCTGTTACTTTTTTTTATTCCCAGGAGTCCGCGATGGCTGATGGCCAACAAACTGGAAGCGGAAGCAAGGAATGTATTGGCGCTTTGTGGTGCCAAAAATGTTGATGCCGAGATCGGGGAAATCCAGACTTCCCTGGACCTGGAGCGTCATAACATCAAAGACCCGTTTTGGAGTAAATCCTATAGGATTCCGATACTACTGGCCATCGCGATCGCAATGTTCAATCAGTTGTCGGGCATCAATGCCGTGCTTTACTATGCTCCTCATATCTTTCGCATGGCAGGCGCCGCAGCAGAATCTTCTTTATTACAGTCCGTCGCTGTGGGTAGCATATTTTTTGCGTTCACATTATTGGCCCTTCCGGTAATTGATCGATTCGGTCGCAAGACCCTTATGATAGCCGGTTCAATAGGTTATATCATAAGCCTCGCAACAGCGGCTATAGTCTTTTACATGTATGGAACTGATTTTACGGAAACAGGAGGAACGATCGTGCTCATCAGTATCCTGGTATTTATCGCTGCACATGCCTTTGGCCAAGGGACCGTCATCTGGGTTTTTCTCAGTGAAATCTTTCCCAACCGTGTTCGTGCAAGGGGATTGGCGCTCGGGAGTTTCACCCATTGGTTCATGGCCTTCATCATATCCTGGACTTTTCCAATAATTGCCGAAATTTCCGGGGGCCACATTTTTACCTTTTACGCCATTTGCATGATTGCCCAGTTGATTTGGGTGATGAAAGTGATGCCCGAAACAAGAGGTCGCTCACTTGAGCAGATTCAAAAAGAATTTGGCATTGGTTGATCGAAAAGTTACAGTACCCCTGCCATTACTTTAACAGAAGGTGGTCGACGATTGCCTTGCATGATGCTCCCGCTATTCAAACGTGTACAGCAAAATGCCATAACCAACGCCGGCAGGATCGGCTGTATTGGCTGTCTGGAACGCCATGTATTTCCCATCCGTGGAGATCACCGGATTGGAAGCTTTCCCGCCTTCATAATCATTGAAAGTCGTCAGTCGGACAAAGTCCTTACCGGTACCATCAAGCTTTAGTTTCCAGATGTCAATGTTGCCACTGCCTCTTTTGCCACCCAGCCAGTTACATTGTCGGTCGGATTCAACGAGGGTATACACGCCATTGGGAAAAATACCTTCCACTTCCTGATACCCAGCATGATTTGACTGGTTGATGACCTGTTTTGTTTTAAGATCAATGCTCATGGTAGAAGCATCAGGTCCGGGCTCATAACAGGTAAACGTTAATTTAGTATTGCCATCAAAAAAATCCTGTGCTTCGAGTACACAGCTTCTGTCTTTGCTTTCATGGACTACACGTTTATTAATCAACTTAGGCACATCGCCACGGGTATCAACATCAAACATAATCAATTGTGATGACCCTTCTTTGAGGGCAGGTTCCTGTTCATGCGTGAGCGTAAAAGCTATGGTCATATCAGTTTTTGAAACTGCCGCGCCTTCATTGAGCTTATGATTAAGCTTAATAGGTTTCGATCCCCGTTCTTTGCTCAGGTACCAAAGTTCATTATCGCGGGCCCTACTCAGTTTGATGTTTTCAAAATGGTCAGGACCGATTAATATGTAATCGCCATTGGCGAGGTGCATCACCCTTAAAAATACGGCTCCCGGAACATTGCAGGTAAGGCATCTTATGGCGTGTGTTTCCAGGTCGATCACCATGGCGTCACCAAAACTCTTGGCCATGAAAGCAATCTGTTTATTGTCGGGCGAGAAATCAGCCCTTTCTCCGAAATTCGTCAGTACCACAATATTGGAGGGCAAATGCTCCAGTGGATTGCCCTGCTTTCTACTACCCTGAAATAAGAGGACGGTAAGCAAAATTGCTAGCGATATTTTCATCGTGTTTAGTTTTTAGAAGCAAATGGAATAAATAGAGATCATTTTGACCTAAAAATGTATTAATTATAGCTGTAAAAAATATACTTATTCATCATTATTTCCCATGTCCTGAAATGCACCTTTATTTACCGCACGTTATTTCAATCAGGCACTATTGACATCCTTTTACTGCGCAGGTGAATAAGGTTTCAGAACCATACCCGTCATCCTTCCAGCAACGTCATCCGTAAAATTGAGACACGTGTCGAACTTTGCACTTAATCCAGAATTGGTACGAGTCTTTAGCAGGATAGCAATACGTGCCGTACTCCTTCACTTCGGGTTGCTGCATTTAGTACCGTTCGCAAATTACAGATATCTGATGATGCTCATAAACGAAACGGAGGTGAGCAGCAGTATAGCAATAATGTTAGTTGCTGTGAATAGTTTTTTTCGAAGCCTCTGTAATTCCTGCATTTGTTCAGGCGAAGGAGGACCCCCGGATGCAGAAACGACCTTGCCAATCGCATTCATGCGAAGAATGGTTGGGAAACTTACGCCAAGGCCAATGGCATATCCCAAAAGTCCCAGAATGCCGCCTATGGTAAGGAGCATTCCATGGTTTGTCAGAAACCATTCAGGTTGAAAAGTTCCTGAAACTTGTTCAAACATTAGCAGGCCACAAAGTACGGTGAGCGTTCCCGCTGCATTCATGACCAACGGCAGACGGTTGGTACGCGACAGTTGCCCCATAAACTTGCCACCGTCGGGACCTAGTGCCTTAACAGCAGGGATAATAAATCCTGCCAGGTAAAGGGTAGCCCCAGCCCAAAACACACCACAAACAATGTGAATTAAGCGCAAAAAAATCATGTATTCCATTACTGTAATTGTTGCAACATGAAGCTACGATTGTTATAGAAACAAGTCAAGACCTGCACATGCGGTTTTATCAAAGCCTGATGGGACGGATTTAAGTTGAGCGGAAGGAATTAGTACAACCCGCAATACAGCACCAATACATTCGCCTGTCCGTCGGTCTCTCATTATTCTTTAGAAAATCCAAGAAACCAGTCGTAAATATCATTCCCGCCGTAAACCCGCGTCCACACATCATGGCCCATGTCTTCGTGTACCGTAAAGCGGACACTGCTGTCTCCTAATTCCTGCAGGCGGTTCATCCCGGCATAGAAATATTCTTTCCGTGCACCGTTGTCCTTACCGCCGGCAAAAGCCCACACGCCTATTTGATGTTCGGCAATGGGTGCCATCATGTCGGGATGCCCCACTCCAACCAATGGGCTAATGGCAGCAAATGTTTCAGGATGCTTGCTGGCCATGTACCACGTTCCGTAACCACCGCTGCTTAATCCGGTAAGGTATACTCGTTTGGCATCCGCATGGTAGTCGGTCAACACCGATTTGATGATGTTCATCAGGTCTTGCTCACAATTGTTCCAGCCCCTCAAGCTGGCCGTATTAGGCGGAAAACTATCTACGGGCATATCGACGACACCTTTCATAAGTTGATCAGACAACCCTTCTTTTGGTCTTTCCGGCACGCCCTCCGCCAGGCGCACCGGTATCCAATCTGTCGTTCTGTTATCAATGTAACTAATGCCCAATGTATCTGTGCCAAACATATGTTTTTGAGGCACAATTATAATAAAGGGGATGTCCCGTTTTTGGATCCACGCCTCGTACAAGGGGCCATGAATAAGCGTATAGCCCAGTTCATCTTTGCCATTGCCTCGCTCACCGTTACCATGCAGGAACATGATAACGGGCCACTCTTTCTCAGGTTCATCGGCATAGCCTTTTGGAAGGTACAAAAAGAAGTCTCTTTCAAGATCATCTACGGTACTGATATAGGGTACGCGCAAGAGCTCTTCAACAGCGCGTTCTTTTTGCTCACATGCGCTGACCACCCATAGAACAAGAAGGAAATATATTTTGCGTTTCATATTTTTATACTGTTTTGTTTCACTACTGCTGTAATGGTCTTGATACACCGCGTTCAAGGATGCTACATTACATCTGATATGCGAAGTACCAAAAAAAGGGGATCGTTTATAAGATTTCCCATTTATTCTAGAAAGGGTTGGAAGGCATTATTTCCCATGACTTGATGGACTCAATTAACACGTTGCCATCATTTGAAAATACTGAAATTCCTTTCCCGCCCAGCGTCGGATATATTCTTCGTGCAATCGCCTGCCGATCGTTTGCATACACTTCTACTATGGATTTGTCCACAAAGATTCTCAAAATAAGGGGTTCTTCTGCCGTCAGTTCGAGTGGGGCTTCTTCAATAATTTTGCGCCCAAAGCTTACACCTGACTTTCTGGTGTCCACCTTTAGTTTTTTATTTTTCGGGTCATAGTAAACTACTGTCTCCTCCCGACCATCATCCGAGACACATACTTTCATCCCATATTGCGTCGCAGTATTTGGCCGAATTGTTACTTCAAGTTCCATTAATTCGTTGCCAAGCTCATTAAATTTAACTTCACTGCCTGACTTTACCGTTACATTTGAAAGCATTTTTTTATTCATTCTCAGGGCTTCTAATTCTTTAACTGGTCTCATCCTTAAAGTGCCGTCCTCACCAAGCCATAAGGATCTGGGAATCCCATAGGTACCTGTCCATCCGTTATATTTTATTAGGGAATCAGGGCGATCATCAAAAACCCACGACCACATGATTTGTCTCCCTTTGTCATCAATAAGTGCTTCAGGGGCAAAGTACGCATTGTCATTCCAGGTCATGCGTCCATGAATTGCAGGATAGAAATAGTCTTTTCTGTAGTCTCCGACATAGTACTGGCAGCCTTTATTGTGACTTATAAAAAGTAAGAGATGCTTGCCGCTTGGTTTTCCGCCATCCGGATCGGAGGGTAGCGGCAAAAAGCTGGGGCACATGTTGTCTTCCGTTTTACTTGTCCAGCTGCGGTCTGATTTGTAAAACTCGTGTAAATATCTCCATTGATCAAGATCTTGAGAAGTAAACAAAAACAATCTGTCACCCTGGTAATCAATGGAATCCCTGGGGAGGGCGGGTTCTTCTATGTTCCCAACCAATCCTTGTCCACGTGATCCGTATTTTCTAAGCACCAATAAATTACCAGTAAGCATGTAATATTGACCATCTTTTTTCCAAATGTTGGAAGGATCTGCTGAACCAATATGAATTTCTTTGCCCGACGGGTCTTTCATATCTGTAATTCCCCATTCGGTGGATTTGATAACCGGATTGCTACCGAATTTTTTCCAATGATTATATTTGCTGTCTGTATTTCTTGCAAGGCCTATACCTTTTTCGCCCCACAGCATCCAGTAGGATAGTACGGCAGAACCATCGTCGTCAACAAAGGCGCCTCCACTAAAAACTCCTTCGTCTCCATCACCAGGCATTAAGGCGTCGGGGTGATGCCGCCAGTGCAGCATGTCCTTACTGGACACATGCCCCCAACAGAACCCTTTATCAGTACGGTTATACAAGTACATCAAATGATAACGTCCGTTATTGTAGAATGCACCATTCGGATCAAACGGGTATCCCGTATCGTTGGGAATGCAAAAATGATATGCAGGTCGATAGGCATCTGCCAAAAGACGCTCCCTGAATTCTGTAGCTGATTTAATAGCTTCTATTGGAATGGCCTGCACAGAACCAACAGGAGAAACAGCTGGTTTTTCCTGAGATATTCCAGAAAAGTGCGCAAAAAAAAGTGTTGAGAATATCAGAATAAAACGGTATTTCATCATGATAAAATCGGATTCTTCAATTAGCCCGTTGCCCTAATATACGCATAGTATATATTTTCTTCTGCAATGAATCTTATCTTGATCAATATAAGCACGCGCATACAGCGTTCTCCGTTGTTCCATTCGTCACGTGCGTTTGTGTCATAACGTGCCATGGGCACAAGTGATATTTGGATATCGCGTATAGCTTTTGCACAAACGTACGCAATAAAATATCAGAGTTTTCCGCGTGTCATCTTTGTCCAGGGAGTGAAAGCACCCAGGGTGTGATTCTTTATCTTACGGCTATACACTTTGTCCTGGCAAAAAGCGAAGAGCGTGTCGAAGTCGGCGCCCCCAATACAAATACCAGTGACCTTTCCCTGGGGCAGGGGTAAAATAACTTGTGTTGGACCATCCCATGCGCAAATCTGGATTCCCATGCCAGTGGCTACATACAGGTGTCCTTCCCTGTCATAGCACATCGATTCTGCTCCGCTATTGTCCTCAGCGTCGGGTACGTGAAGCCAGTAAAAGCGTTCTTTGTTGCGCAACAAACCATCGGGAGATATTTCGTAGCTGTAAACCCAATGAGATTGTTTATCGGCTACAGCCAGCAGCCATTGATCTGGCGACATCGCTATTCCTGTGGCGAATGATATTGCCGGATCGACAGTGATTTTATTATTATTTTTCACCATCCAGACTTTGCCGTTTTCGCTGGCAGCAGGGCCGGTTGAAACATAGAGTCCGCCATCGGGTTTGGCTAAGACATATTGTCCACGAATTCCATCAGCATATAGTGTTCCCTTTCCTGCGTTATCGTAGCGCATTATTTTTCCTGTTGTTTCTGAAACCGAATACAGGTCACCATTTGCCCCAAATGAAAGGCCATTCGCATGGTCACCATTCTTAATAAAAGTTGTTATGTGGTTTTTGATGTCAATCTTGTGAATTTTGTTATTGGGGGTGTCTGCAAAAAAAATTTCGCCCATGGCGTTGCAGGCCGGTCCGCGGGCAGCCGCAAAACCTTCAGCCACCAGTTGCCATGGTTCGTTGGGCAGAATTATATCATTGACGCGCGGTGCGCTAGTTCCTGCATTTACAGGTTCAGGCCAGCCCTTCCAAAGGTAGCGCATCCCATCAGCAAAAAGATTTTTGAAGCCCACGCAATGATCACCGTTCAAAAGCTGGAACTGATATTCATAACCTGAAAACTTCAGGGATTTTTCCATTTCCTGTCCGATTAAAGTCCAGTCACCCGCGCAATTTTCCATGTCATTCGTGCCGGCTGTAAGAAAAGTCCGAATAGATTTAGCTTCAGTCTTTCGAATGAGCGTTGGTAATTCATGTCCGCCACGGAACGCCACGAAGCTACCACTGATGCAATATACGCGGCTGAATGAATCTGGTCTTTCCCATGCTGCATTGAAGGCAGAAATGGCACCACTGCTGCAACCGCCTATGCTCCTGTCATTCCCTTTGTTGCTCAGGTTCAGTTTATACGTATGGGCAACATAAGGCAGTATTTCTTCAAGCAGAAAACGCGCATAAGTATCGCCCAGTCCATCATATTCAAGGCAACGATTTGGACGGCCAATGCTGTTTTCATTGGGAAGGAATCCCGGTTCTACGAAAATGGCAACAGTTACCGGAATTTCTTTTTTGTGGATGAGGGTGTCAAGAATGCTGTTAAATTGTGCATCAGGATTAAAGCCATCTTGTTGGACATAAACGCATGCCGGTATGGCGGGGTCTATTTGGCTTGGAATGTAAATAGTAACGTTGCGTACGGTGCCCGGGAATATTTTACTTTCTTTAAACTCGAAATTTTCGATAGTGCCTTTTGGTACGGCAACTGCAGTATGTGTCTGGGCATTGCTTATGGTACCACTAAGGAAAGCAATATAAAATGAAAGCAGCAGAGAATTCAATTTCGATTTGGTCATTATTTCACGGTCTATTTTTTCTTAAAATATGTTTTGAGAATGCAGAAGAGTCAAATTAATCATGAGTTGAACAATTGCAGCAGAGGATGGAGAATGTAGCTATCGCAATTGCGTTTTTCATATGGGGGTTATTCCAGTATTTAATTTACCTCATCTTTCAAAAAGTTTTGGACGGATACTGTGTCAGCTATTTCAATGCTCATGAGATCTTCTCCAATGACTAACGGGCCCTCATAATTCACACGTGTTCTCGGAATCAGATCATCTGTTGTTGGTGGACTTATACCTGGATCTGTTGAGATTAAAAGAATATGCGAATATACCGCCAGTCCAGGGTTCACCTGCGAAAAAATTGTTCCTCCAACTTCAGGCGAAATATGAGAACTTAGAATTTTTCTTGTGGTTTCTGATTTTTCAACCAGTTCAGGTCTTGCCAGTGCTACTTCATGTATTAAAACATCTGTTCCTTTTGCATACTTCACCAAGTTTTCGCTATACTTTGTGTCGCCAGAAATAACTACCGAATGTCCCGCATAATCGAAACGATAGCCAAGTGCAGTCATGCGGCCATGATCAACCAAAAAAGCCGTGATCTTAATACCTTTCTCATCCCAGACAATTCCTTCTCCAATATCTTTTGGCAGGACCATTGCCCCACTGTCTGCCCGAATGCCCGGCCTTCTTCCTTCGATATCCGCCTGGTATGCTTCTTCCAGAGACTCCATCATCTTTGCGGTTCCGGAAGGCCCATATATTTGCAGGGGCTCTTTGCGTTGCCCGTATTGCATGGGTAACCAACCCGTAAGCCAAAAGTCCGGGATACCCACCACATGGTCAGAGTGCAGATGGGTCAAAAATATTTTCTTTACTTTGGCAAGCTGAATTTTTTTCTGCCATAAACGCTGGCTAACACCTCGCCCGCAATCAAATAGAAAATATTCTCCACCCGCCTCAACTAAAGTGCCCGGACCAAAACGATCGACTTCCGGGAGGGGCGTCCCTGTTCCCAGCAATGTAACTTTGATTGTTTGTGCCTGAACTAACGTCGGCATTAAAGCGAATGCAATCAGCAATGGAAGGCTTAATATTTTTCGCATGAGTGTAGGGTTATTTCTTACTGTGGCAGTTATGAATAAGTAGGGAGCATTAACCGCCAAAAGTCCCATCAGCGTGACGTAGGAGAATTTCTCTACCGTTGTTCCCTGAAAATCTTCGTTAATACCATTGTATAAAATCCATAAGACAAAAAGTATGTCCCCTGCTATTGCAGCCACGGAAAGCAATGCTGTGAACGGTGATTTGTCTTTTTTCATTTATCGTTAGTTAAATATCGGCATTGGTCAATTTACTTCAGCCTATAGCTTGATTTCAAATACTTTGCATTCCGCAGCACGATTATTCATGTTGCTGATTTTCGTCACCGTATTTCTTGTCACCCAATAGAAGGAAGCCGCATGCAATTCAATGGATTTTCCCTTAGCATCTTTGATGATTAGTTCTCCGTTTACTACGACAATCAGCGTGGGATTCAAAGTTGTCACCAGATTGCATTCTCCCTTTTGTCCCAGGCCCATCGAATAAATTCTTGCCCTTTCTTCATCCTGTATCAACATCAATTCCGGATTGGGCAGCGGGCTGGATGCATGGACAATTCCCCTTGTCAGAATTTCCATGTCCATCACGTGGAAAAGTGCTGAATCTGAATTCCACACGCGGTGAATTCTGGGTATTGTGAAAGCATTGTACGACGCTGCCCCGCTGGTCGAAACGCCTTCTTTTTTGGATTTGTTTAACTCCTGAGAACCGGTCTTTGTATTGGTAAAGGTGATAAACAGGGAAGGAGTTTCATGGGTATGATACAATGTAGTGTCCCCTGGTGGGATCCGCACATCCAACACCCTTACGATTTCATTTTCAAATACATTTTTATGGCGCGGTTCATCTCGTACCGGAACCTGCGCAAAAGAATTCATGCAGCGAACCACCAACAAGACAATCCACAATAGATTTGCCAGTAGAAAATTAGGTTTTGTCATCATGCTGTTGCGACTGCGTTTTGATGAAATTATATCTTTTTTGTGTTATTTTTTTTCCTGTGCTGCAAACTTGGCAATCTCCCTTTTTTTCGACTCAGACACTTCTCCCGTTTCGGCGTAGATTTTCCAATCCTGCAAAAAACCATGTATCTGTTTGGTGAAATTTTTCTTCAACAAAGAGCCCAATAACAGACCCGGCATCCCACTTAAATTTGCGGTGATATTGGAGGTTACCGTACATTTATGCTCGTCTACGACTGCAACTTTAAGATTATTTTGAAGTCCGGAAACGAACTTAGGCAGTTTTACTCCCGCAGCTGACCAAGTTATCTCGTAGTTTCCACTGTCAAAATGAATGATTCTTTCATCGAATTTACCAAAGCCGACCAGTTCGCAATAACGACCACCCGCCGGAGCATTTTCAAATTTTTGTGGTGCTGATTCATTTTTCCAGGATTTAAGTATGCCTCGTCCCCAATCAGCTATGTTCAGAAAATTTGGCCCTATTATTTCCCAGGCCCGGGAAGCATTTACGTTCACGTCAATTGATTCTTTTATATCCAGTGATTTCATGCTTTGTTTAATTTAATATAACAAAAGTATATAATCGGCAATTGTTTGTTCCTGTGCAGTCTTCATCGTGATGACTTATATCCAATGTAGTTTACGTTTAATTAACCCAGTCAAAAGTATCAGGCATCCATGCCTTTTCCACCTGGGTCTATAATGCGCCATACGTGTCAACCAGGCACCTTCATCCGGAACAATTTGATGCCAACCGGTTTCTTTTGCTTTAGAAGCAAGTTACCTCATCCAAAAGATGAATACAATAATCAAAAATATGATGGGGTATGCTGTTCTGAATATCAGATCTAATCTAAGCGCAAAAGCATTTTTTCCTTTAAGCGCATAGGTTGTACTGATTAGCGCTTCAATGTAGGCGACGAATACCAATACGAGTGCTGTAAAGATAAAATGATCCATATGGGTTAGATAGGAAACAGGTGGGAGAATGTTATCCAGCTTATAAAGAAAGGCGATGAGTGTTAAGATGGATGTGCCAGAAACACCTATTTGCGCACCCACCTGGGAAGGGTCGATCCAGAACACGGCCCAGGAAAGAAAAAGAATAACTGTTAAAGGTGCTAAAACTTTCCACCAATAGAATTGAATATAACGCGTGGCTTTATATTCAAAATCCAATCTTGGTCTGACTATTTCTTCTGAAGCATTATCAAATAAATTGGCCTTCATTTTTGAAACTTTGGCACCCATAGGCTCCACTTTCCAGTCAGAGATTGAAAAATTCTTTTCGCTTCCGGAAATTTCCGATACTAACTCAACCTCTTCGGGCGTAAATCCAAAGGCAAGAAGTGAAATCGGAAGGGTTTGGATGTCAAACGGAAATTCTTTGAAATTCAAATGGCTGCTTAGCGTAGCGTAATACCGTTGCGTATATTGAACGGTACCATCAGGGAGAACCGTTACAGCTTCCGGAAACCGGGTATCAACATTCCTGAGATTGTAAATTTGAACATTGGGCTGCCAGATAGCATTCAGCGGGATTGGGATTTCCACCCCCGAAATTCTTTCATCCTTCCATTTTAACCGAATAACAACGTCGAGTGTGAAATTCTGTTCCTTATTGTCAATTTTTTCAATATCTAGTACATATATACTCACCAGAACTTTTGTCGGCACGCCTTTCTCATCCGGGCGGGATCTTGGAAGATCCGCGGTTTGGGCGTTTGTCATACGGGCTAAGAGTATAAGCAAGATGGCTATTGGTATTTTTTTTATCATTTTCATTTTCACTCCGCCAATTTTAATAATATTTCATAATCGTTTGAATATTGTCAGACAGAACGTTTTGCATTTTCATGGATAAATGTGCCCAAAATATTTTGAAGAATATAACTGCTCAGGTTAAATCTTTCTTCGGCTACCGCCTGGGTTAATATATCATTCTTAACAGACAGTTTTATGATGTTGGGAAAAAACTCGGGTGAAATTTACTTATCCCGGTTATGATAATTGTAATGCCAACGCCAAATTTAAACCCCTGATTCCACTTCAATAAAGTGCCTGGCCTTTTTCTGTATTCCTCCCGAAAGGCAATAGCGTACACCAGCAGGAATACAAAATCGTAAATGATGGAATAACGGGCATGCTGACTTATCCTTTCTGCATGCCAGCCTATAAGTTTTTCAAATATCACCCAGAGAAGCGTTGCAATAAAAAGGATAATGCCCCATTTTATTTCTGATTTGAACCGCACCTTCTAAGCGTATTAATCATTAACGATTGATATATCACAATAGGCTATGCGTCATTATGCTTACCCATATGCGCAAACGAAATTAATAGAAAACGAACCTCAGTCCAAACACATTTTAATACTTCCCCTTGACATATTCGAGCAACGGCAGGGGGTGTAATACTGGTGAGGATCGTACCTAATGGTTCACTTTGGATCCGACCAAAGGGAACCCCTGGTTTTCCCATTCCAGCAGTCCGCCTGAAAACCGGGTAACTTTCTTATACCCCAGCGATTCCAGCAAATGATACATGCGAATACTGTTGTTACAGGCAACGTCGGAGCAGTAGACAACAATTTCATCCTCCTTATCCAAAAGTTTCTCTACATCTTCCTTAACCAAACAATTCAATGAACCGGGAATACGCGTGGCTTCAAAACTGGCATGTGCAAGCGCACAAATAAGTTTAATGGATTCACCGGCATCCAGGCGTTGCTTCAACTCTTTCGCATTGATAAGTTTCATAACCATAGTTCGTAATAATTTAATTATAATTGTATTAGTTCAGTCGCAAGAGCAACAAATATTCAAAATTTGTCAGTTTGCGCGGCGTTAAAAAAATTCCTATTGCCCATCTACATTTCTTGTAAATATTTACGCACGAAACGGATGGCCATCGCACCTTCTCCCACAGCAGAAGATATACCTGTCATAGCACCCAGGCGCACGTCGCCCGAAGCGAAAATCCCCGGTACACTTGTTTCCGATATAAAAGGTTCTCTTTTCAGTTTCCAAAAAGAATTAAATGATTTCTCTTTCATTAAATCACTTCCGGTGACGATGAATCCTTTTTTATCTTTCACTATAAAATCGTTTAGCCAGGATGTACCTGGTTTTGTGCCGATATAAATAAACATCGCTTTTGCCGGTACAGTTTTTTCTTCACCTGTGTTTGCGTTTTTGAGCGTGATGTTTTCCAATATAGCGTTCCCCGAGCAGGCAATCACCTCTGTATTGGCAATTACGTGTACGTTGGGTGTGTCATTGATGTTTTCAACCAGGTAATTAGCGGCAACCTGTGAAAGCGAATCCCGCCTGATAAGGATATTTACTTCTTTGGCAAATTTAGACATATACAATGCTGCCTGGCAAGCTGAATTTCCCCCGCCCACAATATAAATAATTTCGTCGCGACAGGCATTTGCCTCCACGGATGCTGCGCCGTAATATACGCCTGCCCCGCTGAATTTTTCAATGCCCGGAATCTCTAGCTTTCTGTAAGCAACGCCTGTTGCAATCACAATAGTCTTGCTGTGAATCTGGGAACCATCCATCAACGATGTTATTTTATAGCCATCTTTGACCGTGATGTTTTTTACTTCCTGCGGAGTAAGAATTTCCGTTCCGAAGCGGAGTGTTTGTGTGATTGCCCTTCTTGACAGTTCTCCTCCCGAAAGACCAGTGGGGAAGCCCAGGTAATTTTCAATACGTGCGCTGCTGCTTGCCTGCCCGCCAGGATTGCTTCTTTCTATGAGAACTGTCTTAAGGCCTTCGCATGAACCATATAGCGAAGCAGCCAGACCCGACGGCCCTGCGCCGATGATCAGTACATCGTACATTTCTTTGCTGGCCTTTTGCTGAAGTCCAACCCGTTCAGCAAGTTCTGTAAGTGAGGGATCTGTTAAGAAAGACCCATCTTTCAATACTACCAGTGGCAAATCAGATTTTGACGCATTGGCGCTTATTAAATATTTTTCTGCATCGGCATCGCTTTCAATATCCATCCATAGGTATGGAACAAGGTTGCCTGAAAGAAATTCTTTGAGATGATGCGACTTTGGCGACCATTGAAACCCTATGATACGCGTGGCTTCATGATCTGGTTTGTACAGGGCCTGCCATTCATCGAGCAAATCGTTGATTACGGGAAATAACTTCTCTTCCGGCGGATGCCAGGGTTTTAGCAAATAATAATCGAGCCTTACATTATTGATGGCCTTTATGGCAGCATCAATATCTGAGTAGGCGGTTAGCAAAACTTTTCTTGAGAGGGGATAAATTTCATTTGCTTTTTCCAAAAAAGTCACACCTTCCATTTCGGGCATCCGCTGGTCTGAAACAAATAAGGCAACAACTTCATTCCTCAGCTTCAATTCTTTAATCAATTCAAGCGCTTCGACCGGCGATTCGGTTGCTGCAATCTTGTATTCATTGCGGTACTGGTTCCTGATATCTCGCTGAATTGCGCCCAGTACCTGTGCGTCATCATCAATAACGATGATGTAAGGGAGTCTCATTTTCAGTTCGCTCATAATCAATTGAATTAATTTGATTCCGGCTTCTGTACAAGGGGAATCAAAATTGAAAACTCGGTTCTTCCGGGTTCAGACTTTACTTTAATATCTCCGTTATGTTTTTTAACAATCCTTTTTACAAGATCAAGACCAATTCCTGTACCGTCGCCAACTTTTTTTGTTGTGAAGAAGGGGTCGAAAATGCGAGACAGGATATCCTTTGCAATTCCCCTGCCGTTATCAATGATACAAACCTTTATATTTTGATGATCATGCGAGGTTTCAATTGAAAGCTTTCCGTTTTTTTCAAGAGCAAAGATGGCATTATCAATTAAATTTGTCCAGACCTGATTAAGTTCTCCAACATAAGCGGGAATCTCTGGCATCTCAGGGTCGTATTTTTTATTTACTTCAATATTCTTTTCACGGAGCTTGAACCCTAAAAGTGTCAATGTGTTTTCAATATCCTGGTGTATGTTCGTATGTTGCAGATCATTGGTCCTGTCCATGTGCACATGACTTTTGATGGATGTCACCAACTTGGAAATACGACCGGAAGCATCGGCCAGGTCCTTTATAATTTTCTGTGAACTTATTAAATTTTCAAGCCACGGAACTACGTGGCCAAACGACTCTTTTCCCAGGTCGAGGCGGATATTTTCAAGCTCCTCCTTTGAAAATCCAAATTCTGAAAATGTTTCGGCCGTCTCTCTGGCCGTAACCCCGTTTATTTTCAGCCATTCATCGATCTCATCTTCATTTTCCATGCGCTGCAACATGGTTCTTTTGGCGGATTGTGACCGGGAAGTTTCTTTTTTCTCCACCATTTGTTGAATCTTTTGAAGATGATCCGAAGTCATTTTACAATCCAACAATTGTCTGGTGAGTTCGTAATTCTGATTCAATCGCTTCATCAGTTCATCTGAAATTCCCCTGATAGCGGCGGCCGGGTTATTCATTTCATGGGCAATCCCGGCAGCAAGGTTACCGAGGGCATTCACCTTTTCATGTTGCAGCTGGGTGGTAGCAAATGCCCTTGCCCTTTCAGTCATGTAGCCAATAAGCTTTTGAATAAAATCAGGGTTAAGCTGTTCTAGTTCGGCAAAATGCTTCTTGTTGATCCGAAGCATTTTTACTTCACCCAATGCATAGGAATAGCCAGGATATGTTTTCATTCTTGAATAAGGCATCAAGCCGCCAATACCGCCAGTGACTTCATCATTTTCGAATGTGAAATAATATACCTGGCGACCATTTACGTACATGTAGAAAGCGACCTTCCCCAAAAGAGAAATCCACATCACCTCTGCTGGTTCACCGTATTTTCCGATCAGATCCCCATCGGCGTATTCTTTATAGTCCGAATGGTCCAGTATCCACTGGAGATGTTTGTCCGGAAGGTCGCTTAGCGCCAGTACATTCTTTAAATCTTCAATCTTTACAGATTGCATTGTTTGATATGTTTATTTTACCGTATCAGTAAGTCGGCCAGGATTGGATTGCCCAATGGCGTGAATAACCTTTTTCAATATGCTAAATTATTCGATGATAAATGTGATTCTGCGGCCGAAAGATTTGGTCCGATTAACTACCTGTGCAAGTTTCTGCTTTTCTGTTCTTAAAATCTTGGCAATATCACAGCCACCAAACAAGAGTATGGCTGCAGTTTTGAAGCTTGTTATTTAGCACTTGCCAGATGGAATGGTATACCAAGTAGACCGCACTTCAAATTATTTTAACTTTTGAATATATTCTATAAGAGGTTCATCAAACATATTCTCGTTTTTGTTTGATTTTTCCACGGCGGCAATATAGGTTTTGAAAAAGGTGATGCCACCAAATGGAATAATGGAAGCTAGTTTTTCTTTGCCGAGCGCAATTACTATTACGCGCGACATTTCAGCACCTAACCAGTAAAATGGTCCGGCACCTGCTATGCCTTCATTTGCCAATTGTTGCGCTTTTTCCGCATCGTAATTTACAATGGTATTGCTGTGTATTTCTTCCAAAAGTTGTATCCCCTTCTTAATGGCGATATCCTTCTCTAAATTGGTTTTGATGGATGGTGGCGCTATATAACTGGCTGTCCCTTCCCTAAAGACATAATCCATCACCTCTGCAAAAAACTGAATATTTTCTTCCCGTTTGGTTGGATCATTTATAGCTACTGCATTTTGGCCGCTATGATAGGTCTCGTGAGCCAACAACGGCAGCAATTTTAAATAGTCATCCTTGTAATAATTCAGGTCAATTGCAGTCACATCATCAGAAGCCCAGCCGTCTGCACCGTCAATAAAGAAAAAAGAAACCTTCCTGCTGAACCTGGCATCTGAAGGTAAAAGCGGAGCAATACTGGCATTGATGTATTTGAAAATGGATTGCTCGTTTTCAGATAAAGCTTTTACTTGCTGCTTGTATTGAAGTAAATTGGTTTTTACATCTGTGAAATACAATAGCCCATCCGGATTCATGTATTTATACAATTGATCAATGGGTTTTGTACTTGTAGCTATTTCTAAACAGGTGACAAGCCTTTCCTTGTTTAGCGGAGTAGGATAAAAACTTTGGTTATGGTGCTTTATCAGTTGATCAAATTGATGAAGATCCAGTTTCTGTAAGATATCCTGGTAGGTGGCATCGGGTTCAGACAATATATCCAGGATCACCAGCGCGGGTTGATAATCAAAGCTTAATTCTATTTTCTTATTGATATTTGAGTCTTTGAATTCAGGCACTTTAATAAGTGCACCACTAAATTCAGCAGTATAAAACTTATTGGATTTTCCAATATCAATTAACTCCTTTCTGAGTTTTGAAACCAGATATGCAACCCTTATGGTGCCCGCATCACCATCGGGTGGACGAACTATCAGACTATCTAAATAAGGTTTTATTGATGATCTGGTATAACTTCCATCCAAGTATAAATGGCTGGCGAGCATTTGTGCTGCAGCAGGTCTCGACAAAGCGGATACTAGGCCAATAACTTCTTCAAACTCATCGCTGGTTAAATTGTCATGCAACCACGAGACTTCCTGCTTTGGTAATTTATCGTTGTTTTTAATGGTCTCCCAATCGATGGATTTTGTTGGTTGACCAAAAGAGATCATTGCTGTGAAAAGCAATACGGTCGTGATTCTTGTTTTCAATGCCGTTTGTTTTTTGCTGGTGATTTTATCTATTAGCCTAATTGTTTGTTAATCTTTTACATTCTCTGACAGTGCCGGGAAAGAGAGTACTGACCAGGTTTCAAATTATCCATATGATCCAACGCGCAGTCAATGCTGCGTAGAAATTGTGTCTCAGTATCTATATATCTATATTGTTGTTGAATGGATTAATATTTGAATTAATATTTTGAACCGGGTTGAACATATGCCTCCAACTAACCAGATATGGCTCATGCCTCTTGGTAACTATTGCTTTCCAAAAGTAGAATGTTGCACACTAGCGTCAAATAACTTTCCCGATGGCATGGGCACCTGATGCCTCACTTGCCTGACGAATACACCGCAAAGGTTTGATAATTAATTTTGCCATTCTTGACGACAAACGTGTCGGTTCCAAATGGAAACCATGGATTAGCTTCCCAGGTAATGTAAGCAACTTCACCGGCTACTTCCATTTTGGTTATCTTGAAGGCATCCATAAATCCCTCAGGCAGTCCCGCAACAAAGGCCGTGAAGAAGGCACGGATTTCAGTCATGCCGCGATACGTTGCTTGCTGGCTTATAACACACGAATTGTCGTCAAAATCGCTAAGGATTGAATCAAGACCTTCGCCAAATGCCTGCATGTGATGATCAAGAACTTGTTGGGTTGTTTTCATAGCGTAGTTTGGTTTTTGGTGTCGATAAATATAGTAATTTATGCCCAGTCATGATTATGCTTGTGGAACATCCAGGGGATTGCACGTTTCTGAAGTCAGCGTTAATCGACATTTCGCATTCATGAATATGCCAAAGGAATAATGCATGACCAATTAAATGGTTAATTTATGATTAATTTTTAAATCCTATGAAAAATAAAGATCAAACGCAAATCAATAATGCTGTCATTAATGAGAAGGAGCATAATGACCAAAGCGCAGGTAAAAATGCGTCAAGCCGACGTTCTTTCATGAAGCAATCGCTGGCCGCTTCTGCCGGCGTTTTAGCCGCATCTACGGGGTTCATGGCTGCGCCTAACCGGATCGTTTCATCTTCTGGAAACGCGGCAAAACCTGCAGCAAAGATAACAGATCTGAAATGTGCCATCATGGGGGGCAGTGCAGTTGTTCGGATTACAACCGATCAGGGGATTAGCGGCTATGGTCAGGGTGAAACTTCAAAACCGTACCTGAAACCTTACGTTCTCTTTTACAAGGACTACCTGGTTGGAGAAGATCCAACAAACGTTTCGCGAATACTATTGAAAATTAGACGTTTGGGAAGTTTTAAGCCATGGGGAGCAGCTGTTAGTGCGATTGAAATTGCGCTCTGGGACCTTGCGGGAAAATTAGCAGGTCTGCCTGTCTACAAACTCTTGGGTGGTAAGATGCGCGATCAGGTTCGTTGTTATAACGGGAGTGTGCCCGTACAAAGAAATGGAGACGAACCTAAGGATTATATTGAGTGGGGACAAAACTTCAGAAAACTTGAACAGGGTTTTACGATTGTAAAGCAGGCGGTGGGGTTCCACGGACACTATGATAGGAGTGTCCCGAATTTCTCATACAACAATACCACACCCTCTGCCAGTCCAAAAGATGTAGGTCGCCGTGGGCCAATGACTGAACATGGATTGAATGTAATGCTTGAACGCGTGGCCGCGATGAAGGAGGGACTGGGAGAGGGAATTGGCCTGGCGCTTGATTGCGGACCCGGAATGTTCCTGTCTGATGCGATAAGACTTGCCAATGCATTGGAGCCATTTAATCTGATGTGGTGTGAAGATATGCTTACGGGCGATTATACACCTTATGTGTTGGCTGACGATTACGTTGAACTTACCAGGAGCACAACCACCCCGATTCATACCGGAGAGCAGCTCTACCTGCGGGAAAATTGCCGGGAGCTTATAGAAAAACATGCAGTAAGGATACTGGGTCCCGACCCGGAAGATATAGGAGGAATTGCTGAACTGAAATGGATTGCTGAATATGCCGATCTGCATAGTATTCAAATAGCACCCCATGGTGTCATAGACGGTTTAATCGGTGTGGCTGCGCAGGTAATGGTAGGTGCCGCAATGCCTGAAAACTATATTGCTTTCGAATATTGCCAGGCTAATCCGGCCTGGTGGTATGATATTATTTCGGGACTTCCGGATCCAATCGTAAAAGGAGGGTTGATTGATGTTTGGGACAGACCCGGACTTGGAATTGAAATAGATACAAAAGCAGCAAAACAATATCTGGCTGCTGAAGACAAGAATTTTTTTGCTTGAGAAAAACATTTTGTTTGGTTTCTGAACATAGCATAAATAGGCGGTAAGTCATAACATGTGTGTACAGATTGTGGGGGCATGCTTTCATGCCCCTACTTGATTTATTTGCGCTTACCTTTCTTTTATGAATGAAACATAAAATCAGTTTTCTAAAACTTATGAAGTATTTGGTTATAGCTGTTATTTTCTCTGCATCCATTCTTTCATGTACCAACCAAAAGGGATATGATACCATTCTGCGCAATGGAACAGTTTACGATGGCAAAGGAGGAACGCCTTATACTGCCGATATTGGAATCAATGCAGACACCATTGCATTTATTGGCGACTTAGAAAATGTGACGTCAATAAATGAGGTTGATGCTAAAGGCATGGCTGTATCTCCCGGGTTTATCAATATGCTCAGCTGGGCCAATGAGTCACTTATTGAGGATGGTCGTTCTCAAAGTGACATACGACAGGGTGTTACCCTGGAAGTAATGGGTGAAGGTTGGAGCATGGGGCCATTGAATGAAAAATTAAAAAAACAGCTACATGAATCGCAAGGAGATATTAAGTATACTATTGAATGGAATACATGTGGCGAGTATTTAAGTTTTTTAGAGAAGAAGGGCGTGAGTTGTAATGTGGCTTCTTTTGTCGGCGCGACCACCCTGCGCATGAATATAATAGGTGAAGATAACCGTGATCCTACACCTGCGGAACTGGATTCAATGAAAGCATTAGTGAAACAGGCAATGGAAGAAGGTGTAATGGGCGTAAGTAGTTCGCTTATTTATCCACCGGCGTTTTTTGCAAAAACAAATGAACTGGTTGAATTATGCAAGGTAGCTTCATCGTACGGCGGTTCATATATAAGTCATATGCGAAGTGAGGGGGATAAACTTCAGGAAGCTGTGGAAGAATTAATAATGATTGCAAAACTGGCAAATATTCATGCCGAGATTTATCATTTAAAAGCAGCAGGAAAAGATAACTGGAGTAAAATGGACAGTGTAATAAATCGGATTGAAAGCGCCAGAGCCAATGGATTGAATATCACTGCGGATATGTATTCGTATACCGCAGCTGGAACAGGATTAACTGCTACTATGCCACCTACATTACAGGATGGAGGCTTTGGAAAGCTTAGAGACAGATTGCAGGATCCTGTTGTCAGAAAACAGCTTATCATAGAAATGAATACCAAAACGGATAAGTGGGAAAATTATTTTTATGGCGTGGGAACGCCCGAAAATATTCTGGTAGTGGGATTTAAACAGGATAGTTTAAAAAAATATACAGGAAAAACCTTGGGGCAGGTGGCAAAACTTTTTGGTAAGTCGCCGGAAGAAACAGCGATGGATTTAATCATTAAGGACAGTTCCCGCGTGGAGTGTATATATTTTTTGATGAATGAAAGTAATGTAAGGAAACAGATCGCTATTCCATGGGTAAGTTTTGGAAGCGATGAAGGTTCTTATACCAACGAAGGTGTTTTCCTGAAATCTAATGCACATCCGCGTGCGTATGGAACTTTCATTAGAGTACTGGGTAAATACTCCCGTGATGAAAATTTAATTTCCCTGCAGGAAGCCATCCGCAAACTCTCCAGCCTGCCAGCAAACAACTTAAAAATTAAAAGACGTGGTGAATTAAAAGTTGGTAACTATGCCGATGTGATCATTTTCGACCCCGCAAAGGTTAACGATAGTGCCACATTCGAAAAACCACATCAGTATGCGGAAGGCATGATTCATGTTTTTGTAAATGGGGCCCAGGTTCTCAAAAATGGTGAACATACCGGAGCTAAGCCAGGGAGATTTGTGAAAGGACCAGGTTATCAAAACGCCATTCGTGAATAGAGGTAGTTGTAACCTGTTTGTCATGAGCGTGACCGGTAATTTGGTTTTATCATTTGATCTGACAATTGTTTAAAAGTCAAAGTGGTCCGAAAAATTTTGGTTTATTCAAGCCATTATTTGTTTTGTTTCTCTCGTATTGCTTTATAGGCGTTTTTTAGATTCTTGCTATTCCAAAAACCAATCTGATATTGCCTGACAATTAATTCACTTCCTGCCTTGTCTACAGGACTTCCTCTCCTGAATGATAATTTATATTTTGGATATATTTCATAGTAGTGCTTATTCAGCTCTATGCGTAATGCTGTTAAAGGTATTTCAACGTTTTCAAGTTTCTTGTTGTACAGGTAAATAGTAAGTATGATTGAGTGTTCCTTTAATTCAATTTTGTCAACGTAGTACTTAGATTTGTTGTAGCATGCGTAGAAAAACAGGAGTAACACTAGTAGCAAAGTTGTTTGAAGAAAAAGAGCCAAGTCATGTTGCGGTCCTGTTTTATTTAAAATAAGAATTTCCAATATAATAAACAGCGTCAGTCCGAGATAGAAGCCTGAACGAATGAGCAGTCGATGTTTAAAGTCAAAGTAGTTAGCCTGAATATTTTCCATTTCTGTATTTTAGTTGTCTTTTACCGGGGGCGTATGGGTCGAAGCATGCGCCGCAACGACTGAACAGGGTAAATGGATATTATGTGCAGTTCGTTGCTGGCTGCTGTTATTCCGTTTTGGCACGTTCATCGGTTTTATTTTTACTTCTTATCCATTTCATGGCAAAATAGATCACCCATGTTACGGCAATAAAAATAATGGTCGAAAATATTTCCCATTTTTTTAGACTGGTAAGCAACCAGATGATGGCTGCAATGCCTGCAAAAGGAATGATCAATCCGCCGGGTATGCTAAATGTTTTTTGGGTGCTATCTTGTTTTTTCATTCTTAGTTTAATGGTGGCTAAAATGACAAGCAGGTAAATAAGCAATATTGCAGCACTGGCCAGAATGGCCAGCTGCTTAAACCCTCCGAAGACAGAAAAAATAAAGATCAATGAGGCCAAACAGATAATCGCCCAATGAGGGGTAGCGAATTTTGGATGAACTTTACCAAGGAACTTAGGAAACAGCCCGTCATTGGCACCAGCATATAATACGCGGGGCGTATTCAACACATCACCGCTGACGGTACCAAAACAGGAAATGGCAGCGGCAGCCAATAGCAACGTCCCGCCTATTGATCCAACAATTCTCTCGGCAACAGCTGCCAATGGCGCATCTTTAACGGCTTCCATTTGCGACCCTAACACACCCTGCGTTACCGTCTGCAGTAGCAAATATATGATGAGTATCAATGTACCGCCAAGCAAAATACCTAAAGGTACAGTGCGTCCTGGATTTTTTATTTCACCACTCACACCAAGTGCAGTTTCGAAGCCGGCAAATGCGAAAAATAATACAAGGGCTGTATCACCAAATGTATTCAGTGATGGTAAGTGTTCCAAATGGAGGTTGCCGGAATCAATCTTGCTGAAACCGAAGATGATAATACCAAATAACGGCAATAACTTTATGATCGTAATCACTTTTACAAAAGCAACACCTTGTTTGGCGCCACGTATATTTATCAATACCATGAAGCCGATGAGTACAAAAAACAATATTCCACGAAGCCATGCATTTGAGAAAACAGGGAAAATTACTGAAAGGGAATCAGCGGCAATATTCATTAATGCGGCGTCACTTAAAACACTCCAGCCAAAAACGAACAGCCAGTTTACGGTGAACCCGGCAAGGTCTCCGAAAGCTGCTTCCACGTAAGCATAACTGCCGCCGGCAGATGTAACACGGGTTCCGATTTCTGCATAACAAAGCATAATGGCGGCCAGCATAATACCGCAAAATATATAACCGAAGACACCGAAGGCACCCAGCTCGATACTCACAATTGCCGGTAGTGCAAAAATGCCTGCGCCAATTGTGTTGTTAATAATATTAAGCGTTAAACCTGGTATACCTACTACTCGTATTAATCTTTCATCATTATTTGCAGCTGGCATGGTTGTCTGATTTTAGATTATCAAGATAGAAAAGTAAATGGATAATCATCAAAATCAAATTCATGGTCCCTTGCGCAGGAAAACGAACTGTACACTAGAAAAGAGATATATATCAAATTTTTCATTCTGCCTGATGTTGGCCTGGCGTTAGATGTCATATAGCGTCAAAAGTTACTGCGCGTTACTTATAACGCTAGCCTTTACTGACTAAGCCTCAAAAGTTTGTGTCCAACAAACAAGACCCAGACGGTGGTAAGTATAGAAGTTAGGATGGCGGTCATACCCAACGCAGCAATGAAGAATGGGCCCGCCACCGAAATGATTCCAAGAACGCCTGTGACCACGCCTAAGTAGGCTGTAACCTTGCTGAAAGCACCCTTTAACATGACAAGTCCGATGATGAGAATCCCCAGGGAGGGCACAAGAATCGCATAGACGGCTAACAAACTGGATGATAGCACTTCAACGGCGTAGTTTGCCGCTGCCACCAGGGCCATCCGTTGGGTATCGCCGATGGCGGCAGCGTACTTACTGCTCAGCGTAATGAGGGCGGCGTAATTTGGCCATGTGACTGCCAGGTCCAGGGCAACGAACATTACCAGGAAGCCTGTGCCCGCTATCATAGCGTCTCTGTTAACATCTCTCAATGCCGGGTAAAGCGACCACGAAACAAATTGGAAGATAAAGTCCGTTAGGACTGAGAGACCAAGGATACCCCACCACTCCAACGTGTGGGCGGCAAGATCTTTGAGCCATTCCTCGCCTCCAGCAGGCAAAGTTCCACCAAGAACATACAACACAGTAATGATGATGTATTACACACCCAAAACTATGGCGGATATACAGCCTGCCCTATACAACCCTTTCGGGCTAGCTGAATTAGTCATTGTTCTATCTTTTTGTTGGCTCTTGGTTCACTGCATTTATCTTGTCTTACATCCAAATTTTCTTTTATTGAAGAATATAACTCAATTTAAGTCCTTATGGGAGGTATGCTTACACCTTTTATTACAAGCCAGAGACTAAATAGCAACTCGCCCATAAAACTAGGAATTAAAATGGCGGGATATATTCTGCCTACAAAGGATGGGAAAAGAAACCATGTAATGCTATTAATATTATAGCATAGTCCTCCAATTAAGAGAAGAATTCCCAAGAAGTTTGGAAATAAGTCTGAACGGTAGACCAAATATCCTAGTATAATGAGGTGAAAGCCGAAGAATAGCAAACAAATATTATAACCTGAACCGTGCAACTTTATGGATAACAATGCTAATGCATCCAGTTGATCCGAAGTAAAAACCGTTAAATATTGTGCCCCGCCTAAAAAAGACAGCGCCGCATAATGACTCAGCGCAGTGACACCTAAAACTGTGATACTGGTCAATCTGAAAAATGTCGATAACAAAGACAGATTTTGGCTAAAGTCTTTGAGTAATAAATAGAGAATAGTTGTTACGACAAGGTCGCAAATAAGCATCAAAAGTTCGCTGACAAATCCAAATCGAAACAAGAATTCAGATGTAATAATATTACTGGCAGTAATACTTGCGTCATTGTAATCAACAAGATTGTCACGCACAAAGATTTGAGCAATGAGCCCGAAACCAATTATTAGCATGTACATGAATCCTGCGATTCTTGCAATTTTTATTTTCGAGTCCACATTTTATAATTCATTAGGTAAGACGGCTGTTTATATGGATTGTTACATGCTGAGCAGGTATTTTTTTGTATTTTTTCATCGCCTGCGCTTTGTCAGGCATTACTCAACGTCCTTTAACGGCGTCTTTGAGCCTACTCTGTCTACCGTAAACAGACGTAAGTTTGGATTATCAGACTTTGCCGTTGCCTTGATAGACCCAAATGTGGGTTGCCCATCATAGCCCTTTATCGGTTGCTGCATATTCGATTGACCGGAGCACCACCACACCTCCCCGAATAGGACATTTTCTAACGTAATATCCGATGTTTTGCTTTTGATTCTAATGGTTTGAGGCTCTTTGCTGTTGGTGGTTTTCACCTCGATGCGCCAATTACCTGCATTGTCCGCTTCCAAATTAATTAATTCCTTTAGCCAGGAAGCTTGAATGGAAATCTTCTCTTTAGCATCAGCCCAGCCCCAAACAACAACGGTGGTGTTACGCTGTAAAACCATATTCGAAGATAATATGGCTGGAAGTTTTACCGCCGCAATGGTGGGTTGCAGCAATAGCAGATGAAATGCTGCTACAAGGGTAATTAAAGATATTCTTCTCATTTCTTTAGCTTGTTATATTTTTTAATGACAGCGAATTACGCTTTCATGAATTACATCCGGCGTAACGATGGCAAAGATATTATGCATTTGGCCAAATCTTTCTGTTTGCCGCGATCACAAATTCGGCAGTGAATCTTTTGGAATTGCCAAGGCCACTAGTATTTAGTATTTGGCTAATGCTTCCTTGCATGTGCGAGATTAGGAGGCCTTGCTAATTCCGCCAGCCTGCGGTTTGACACTTTCAACGAAATACATCTCTAGTCCAACTTTGCCCTTTACTTCAATTTTACCACGAGGTTCAAAGGAAAAAGCAGCGTCATCTTTTAGCAGTTCATAGGTTGATTGGCTGATATTTACTTTTCCAGCCTCACCACTGCTTTCCACGCGATTTGCAGTGTTCACGGTGTCGCCCCAGATATCGTACTGAAACTTCCTGACGCCAACTATCCCGGCAACGACAGGTCCGGTATGCACACCAATTCTTAACACAAAGGGAATTTCTCCTTTGGCTTCTTTTTCTTTTTTGCGTGCGAGCATAAAGTCGCGCATTTCAAATGCTGCACTTAGCATGTCATGGGCATGCGTGTAGTTGGAAATAGGTAATCCGCTGGCGCAGAGGTAGGCATCGCCAATGGTTTTTATTTTTTCTATTTTGTATTTCTGAATTATGTTGTCGAATGCGCTGAAACAGTGATGTATTTCGTCCACCAGCAATTCGGCACTTACTTTTTTGCTTACGCTTGTGAAGCCTTCGAAATCAGTGAACATAACAGTTACCATTGTAAACGCTTTTGCTCTGGTATCGCCTGTTACCTTCAGTTCTTCTGCCACATCCTTGGGAAGGATGTTCAGGAGTAACTCCTCCGAAATATTTTTTTCAACTTTGATGGTATGTACGAACCAGGCACATGTTGAAAATATGACGGTGAAGGAAGTTACCAGGTTCATCGAATAGAACAACCTTATAATGGATTCGTCCACTTCCAGCGGATGACCATAAAGAGTTGGCTGATAGAGGGCAGTAATAAGAATACAGACAACGAAGATTATCATATAAACAATGGCAGGCCGTATGGAAAGAAAGATCAGCGTGCCCAGCGGGGTAAGGAAAGCCCAGGCGATAATCATTCCGCTGTCATGCATGCTGCCGATGCCCCATTGACAGGTAACAGGTACAATGATAGTACCTAAGAATACTGCATGAGCAAGGAGGTAATGGTTTTTCAGGACATGCGAAACAATGATCATGACGAAAACCATGATCCCAAATAAGCCGGCGGCAACAGTGGGGATTGACCATCCGAAAATCAAATACCACATGAGCCACCAGGCCACACCGCATAGAAACAAAAATGAGGAGATGATCACCAGCAATCGTTTCTGGAAGGCTAAATCAGGAGAATCTCCTTCATCGCGTGCATAAAGTCTTGCATACTTGAACATACGATACGCTTAATAACTTATTATTTTAAGGCCAGGTTAAAGCCTATGTCCGAATGCCAAATATACAATTTTACTAAACGTAGTTCTTGTTATTATTTCTTGTTAGATTGTCAACTCAACAGCAATTCATAGTATCACATTCTTACACGTTAAACTTCTACCCCCATGGCTCAGGAAAATGACAAATTACCTATAGTACATCGCGGCAGTTTGCCCAGGGAGCAGGCCAGGCCACTAACAACGACGCATAAGACAAGGCCACAGATGGAAGGAATTTCATCGAGGAACCTCATAAAATACTTACCATGGGTCAACGTTACGGGTGGATTCTATCGGGTCAACCGGAGACAAATTATTGAGATCATCCCGGGAAAGGTCACATTTCTTGACGAAGAGGGAAAGGGACAGCCCAGGATTTTTGGACCTTCTCTGGCGCAGATACCCTTCCTCAGCCGTATAAAGGATGAAGCTGCAGTATTGGAAAAAATAGCAGCTGCAGCCAAGAAAATAACTATAAAAAAAGGTCCCAAGCCTATTACTAGAAAAGGCTTAAAACCGGATGCTATTTACATTATCCTAAGTGGCAAGGTCTCCTTTTACGAATCGGGGGTCTACAATGAAGGCGACCACATCGCGATTATGGGACCCGGCCATTATTTTGGAGACTTCGGCATTCATGATTCAACGCTTAAGTACAATTATGATTCCATAGCCACCACGGATGTAATACTCTTTAAGATCGGCTACGCTGCTATTAAGTCTGCCATGACGATCGCGGGATACAACAAGCACAGTAAGGATCACAAGGAACACTTAAAAAATCTGGAAAAAGGCGCCAACCGGAAGGGAGAATCGATCATCAAACACCATTCCTATCTCCATGACGCGGAACATGATATCCCCAGCACCTTCGTGGCCTACGACGCTAAACCGCGTGAATATGAATTGAATGCTGCGCAATCCATCTTGAGGGTTCATACCAAGGTTGCCGACCTGTACAACTCGCCATTCAATCAAACCGAAGAGCAGGTAAGGCTTACCATTGAAGAACTTAGGGAAGCCCAGGAATGGGACATGGTCAATAATCCGGAATTTGGATTGTTGCACAATGTGGACTATCGCCAACGCATTCATACCAAGACAGGTCCGCCCACGCCGGATGATATGGATGAACTTTTGTCCAAACGTAGAAAAACAAAGTACATCTTTGCCCATGCAAAGGCCATCGCCGCATTTACACGCGAATGCACAAAGCGTGGGATCTATCCCGATACCATTGAATTGGATGGCAGGCAAGTGATTGCCTGGAGAGGTTGTCCTATCCTGACCTGCAATAAGATCCCGATCGAAAAAGGTCTCACCTCCATTATCGCCTTGAGGACCGGAGAAGATGACCAGGGCGTAGTAGGACTTTATCAAATGGGTCTTCCGGAAGAGGTCGAGCCAAGCCTGTCAGTAAGATTTATGGGCATCGATGACAAAGCTGTTATCTCTTACTTGTTAACGAATTACTTCTCCGTTGCTGTACTTGTTCCGGACGCCCTTGGTGTACTTGAGAGTGTTGAGGTAGGGGTTCACTAAGTTTAGCACGCTCTTATGCACAGCACGGCAAACACAATAGATCTAATCGCCAGGGTTCTGGGAACTGGTCCTTCGGGCCTGGGAACCAAAACCACAAATATTGCGGCCATCCTGAGCCGGCCCGATCTGGAGTCTGATACTGAATTGCGGCACCGTCTGCCTTACCGTAACGATGAACCACTGGGCATGGAACTGAATGAAAGGTTGATCACCTGGGCGGAAAGTATCGGTCTATACGAAGGACATTTGGATTATCTGCGAAAATGCAATTTCGGTCGTTACGTTATGTTGACATATGCTTTCTCCGAAGACCGCGAACGCTTATTCATGGCTGGTCAGGCGATGCTCGCCCTGTTTGGGTTGGACGACTACTTTGTTGATGATAAGCGAGCCGGTTCTACGCTGGACATGGTTGGAAGGAACCTTTCACTCTGTATGTCAGCAATAGACGAGCCCTTCTTCACCCAAAAGTACAATGACGATACCGCCAAAGGACTCAGTGAGCATGCGGTACATGTAGCGCTTCGGCAGTATATCGCAAAAACTGCAAAATTCGGAACACCTCAGCAGGTAGCCAGAGTTCGTCACGAGGACATGTGTTTATTTGTGGCGATGTGCCAGGAATCCAGCTGGAGAATCAATAAAATGATTGCTCCGGTTTGGGAATACCTTGGCGGCCGACAGATGAATGGTTTTACACCATGTTTAACCATGATTGACATCGTAGACGCATATGAACTTCCCCACAATATCTATTCCATGCCTCAGGTACGGAAAGTGGTCAAGCTTGCAGGGTTGATTTGTGTAATGGTGAACGACCTGGTATCTACCGAAAAGGAGGAAGAAGCGGGTGTGCATCAGTTTGGCATCCGGGAAGCGATACAGAAAGAAGAAGGTTGCACGCCTGAGGAAGCACATAAAATGGGTGTTCGCCTCCACAATGATTTGCTGAGGATCTTTGAAGACGAATCAAGCAAGTTGATGGTCTATGCAACACCGGAACTCAGAAGGTACCTGGTCGGCCTGGAAGCCTGGATCGCAGGCAGCCATCGATGGCACACTACCAGCGACAGGTATACACAGAATTGAAAACGTTCATCGCGGTTGAATAAGCATTCACAATTAAAGCATTCACAAATATTATATCTGTAACAAAACGAA
>Ga0224500_10000380_pt1 | contig 31074 bp, 33 predicted proteins | sample SF_Oct11_sed_USG_FD_168126 | JGI IMG/M metagenome (GOLD analysis project Ga0224500, IMG submission 168126) | Sediment microbial communities from San Francisco Bay, California, United States - SF_Oct11_sed_USGS_4_1 | ecosystem: Environmental > Aquatic > Marine > Sediment | place: USA: California... | reverse complement strand
GGGTCAGTGGGGCCAGGTGGCTTGGTTTGGTTTTCTGATCGCCTGTCTCGGCAGTCTGGGCGTTACCCGAGCGGCACGGGCCGATGTCACACTGGCCTTTCTTACTTTCTACGTTGGTCTGTTGTTTGCTCGCGCACTGTGGCTCGGCGATCCGCTGACGATTCCGCTGCATCAGATCGAAAGCGGCGCTCTACTGATCTTCTCGTTTTTCATGATTTCCGACCCCAAGACCACGCCGCACTCCAGAACAGACCGGATCGTCTATGCCCTCCTGATCGCACTCACCGCACTCTACGTCCAGTTTGGGCTCTTCAAACCAAATGGACCGCTGTGGGGACTCATCGCGTGTTCGCCACTCGTTCCCTTGCTCGATCGTCTGTTCCCCGGTGCTCGATATGACTGGTCCAAGCCCACGGCCGGTCACGCTCCTGTGTCCGTACCCTTGTCCCTGTCGGTTCAACCACAAAGGAGGTTTTCATTAGACATGCCATCGTGCCGATATTCACCTTTCTGATAGGGCTATTCCTCTGGAGTGCCGAGGCCTCGGCCTTTTGTGGGTTCTACGTCGGCAAGGCGGACACCAAGCTATTTAACAAAGCGTCCGAAGTTGTCATCGCTCGCCAAGACAACAAGACCGTCATCACCATGGCCAACGACTTCAAGGGCGATGTCAAAGAATTCGCGATGGTCGTACCGGTACCAACTGTCCTGGAAAAAGACCAGATTCATGTCGGCGATCCGGCCGTGCCGAAACATCTGGCTGATTATTCAGCACCACGGCTGGTGGAATACTTCGATGAGAATCCCTGCCGACGCTATGAACTGATGGAAGACCGGATGGGGTCCATGAAGAACATGGCGCCCGCATCGGCTCCGGCAAAACAAGAGCGAGACAAGGTGCTGGGTGTGACCGTCGAAGCACAATACACCGTCGGCGAATACGACATCCTCATTCTCTCGGCCAAGGAGAGTCACGGCCTCGAAACGTGGCTCGGTGAAAATGGATACCGCATTCCATCAGGCGCATCAAAGGTTCTTCGGAGTTACTTAAAGTAGCATGTGAAGTTCTTTGTGGCCAGGACAAACCTGCTTGAGCAATCAAAGCTCGGCTTTACGCACCTGCGGCCGCTGCAGATCGCCTTCGAGTCGCCGAAATTCATGCTGCCAATTCGGTTGGGTACCGTGAATGCGGAGGGCGCTCAGGAACTCTTCATCTATGTCCTGACGAAACAAGGCCGCGTTGAAACGACAAACTACCGAACGGTCAGGTTGCCGGAAGCGCAGGAGATCCCTCTTTATGTGAAGGAGAAGTTCGGAGACTTCTACCGCGACCTATTCACACAGCAAGTGAAGCGTGAAAGCGAGCGCGGTGTGTTCCTCGAATATGCCTGGGACATGAACTGGTGCGACCCGTGCGCCGCCAACCCATTGTCGACCGAAGAGCTGCGGAGCCTCGGTGTCTTCTGGCAAGACAACCAGGATGGGATGCAGCGAGGCAAAGCGTTTTCCCCGCAGGGCCAGAACGTCTTCCTCACACGTCTGCACGTCCGCTACGATGCCGCCCACTTTCCCGAAGATTTGATGTTCCAGGAAACCTCCGATCGGAACAACTTCCAAGCACGTTATGTTCTCCGTCACCCCTGGACAGGCACGGAGGACTGTCCAGCTGCGACCGCCTATCGGCAACAGTTACGTGATCGGTCTGAACGAGAGGCGCAAACTCTGGCGACTCTGACCGGATGGAATATCGGCGAGATTCGCAAGGCCATGAACCTAGTCTCATTGCCAGCAGGCGAGGATAAGAAGTGGTATCAGCGATTGTGGACGAACTAGATGACCATGTTGAGGGCGAAGCCGGCATGCACGACCTCGCCCTCAACGACTCGACATCAACCGCGAATGAACAGTATTTGGATTAACTCTGGATCGACAGTGAGAGTGATGTCTCGGTGAATGTTCGATAGGCCACAAGCAGGCTGCTACTGGTTGTCGGTGAGTTAATCTCATCCGATACTTGAGGTAATGAATGATCCTGGGGCTCAGTCTTGGGCTCTTGCTCGCCTCGAAGTTCCTTCGCCAGATCCTCGCGTAACTTGTCGAAGAAGTCTGGCAGATGCGTGCGGACCTTATCTAACTCGACCTTCGCTTCCCTCAGTGCATCGAGTACTTGTTGAATAAGTGATGCCAGTTGCGCGTCTTTCACTGGAACAGTGAGATGAGTTCCATCGGGCAAATCCGGTGACGGGGTGGGCGCCGTGGTACCGTTGGACGGTTGCGGGATCGCCGCAACCGTCCCTGGCGCCCCACCCGGGGTAACATGTGATGCTGCCACCACCGCAACCGATCGAACAACCTCGACAGTCAAATCGAGACTGGAGAGTGAGTCCAACCGTGTGAACCCTTCCGCAAGTTTGGTGGTATGCGCTCTGGCATCCTCATCTTGGCCTTGAAAGAATCCACGAACGATGTTCGCAATGTTCCCGAAGAGGATGTGCAGGTCGTGCAGCTCCTCTTTGTTGAGATCTCCGTCCACAGCGATACCGAACCCTCGTTGGACGGCGTAGTGTGTATACTTCGCTTCAACCTTCCCCGTTGTCCGATCGTCCGCCACCTGGGGAATATGGCTCCCGAATAGAAAATCAGTTGCAAGATCTGCGGTAAGGGTAATCCGATCCCCCTCCGCTGTCGTCACCGCAAGACGCCCGGACAAATCGTTGGACACCGCCACGCCGCTCACCCTTGTATCAAGTCGATGGCCCCCAGCATCGGATAGCTGACGCAGATTGAAGATGTGATGTGGATCGATGGATGTCAGGGTCTGAACCGGCATATTAGATCTCGTACTCGATCGATGTGGAAAAAGCCTTGCCTCGTTCTGCTATCGGCATCTAGTCGGCTGAACTTAAGAGACCATATGATATAGTGTGGGCATTCAGACATCTTGATCCTGCTTGAAGAGGGGGGACTCCATGCGGAAATCTTTTCGAAATATGGCAGCCATCGGTGCAAGCCTGATACTTGGCACAACGGGTTGCACCCTGAAAGCCACCATTAATCAAACCACCGACACGACATCCAACATCACCGGCACCACATCAGGAGCTGCCTGGTGGAGCGAAGATGGCCAAATTAAGCCGGATTTTAAAACGACGGCGTTTGTGACCTTTAATCAGGCAAATCTTCAGCAAGATCTGGCGGCCGGACGAGGCGAGTACTTGGCGTCGATAAGCCGACTGTTGGGTGTTCCAGCCAATCGGCAGCTAGCATTTTTCTCGGCTGCCCAGGCAGACTATGCCGAGACCATAGGCAGGGATTCCACGGCACTGCTTGCTCTGCTTCGGGATACGTCCAGAGCATTCATCCGGTAACTCGATTTGAGGAGATCTCCGCGCAAAGGCCGGCGACCGCAGCCAGCAGAGGCACCACGCTGCTGGCGGATTCGATGCAGAGAACGCGTATGATCGGCTCGATGAGATGATCACCCAGCAACGTCCCTATAGGACGTCGTGGCGAAGCCTTCCTGTATCCCGTCTTCACCGGCTGCTGGTCACGGATGCATCTGCTCGCACATGCCGTCGATACGTGCTCTTAGGAGAAAAATTCCACCGCCCCAGTTTCAACAGAATACATCGCTCCGGCGATCTTGATGTGCCCCTTGTCTTCTAGCTCCTTAAGCACGGAGCTGCCGGTGTGGATCGCTACCATTGTCAATTCCACATTCTTGCGTGCGACAGCGTTCACAAAAAGGGAATTTTTCGCGGTGCGATCACCGTGGTACTGAGTAAGTTCAATTGCAGGACGAATTTTCCCCAGCAGGCCGGTCAGATTGCCGAGTCGCACATTGTCGATTGCGCCTTTGATGGCCCCGCAGTTGGTGTGTCCCATCACGAGCACCAGTTTGCTGCCGGCCACCGCGCAGGCATATTCCATGCTGCCGAGAACGTCTTCATTCGCAATGTTTCCGGCCACTCGCGAATTGAAGGTGTCGCCGATCCCCAGGTCAAGGATCAGCTCAACCGGCGCACGTGAATCGATGCAACTAAGCACGATGGCCGCAGGATGCTGGCTCTTGGCTGTGTTCTTCTGCTCACGCAGCAAATCCCGCTGTTTGCGTTTGCCTGATCGGAACCGTTCATTGCCTTTCTTGCCACGGGAAATAATTTCGTCCGGCGTAATCTTGTCGCGCTCCTCTTGAGTCAGCGCGTACGCAAGACCGTCCCCCTGCACCATCCTGAGCAGGCCGGCGGTGGCCGCGACACCTAACGTTGCTAGAATGCTACGGCGATAAACGGTCATATCTAATGTGCACGATCTCTGTTTGTGGTTCATGCAGTTATCTCCTTTCCCCCAGCCGAGTGGCCGATCCCTGCTTGTTGACTCAAGATGCCGCTTCCTGTGCCAAGACTATCCTTCATCCGGGGGCAGGCTACTGACTTGTTGAATTTATACCGACTGTCGGACTGTTGCCGGGTCGGTCGGCTCGGCAACGGAAAGCGCCACGTCACCTTTTCGACCAATCACAGTGCGAACGAGTGCGCCTTTCTTGAATACCAGAAAATTGGTCGGCACTGCTGGGACACGAGGGCCAGGCAGAATCAGCCCAGCGAGGTTCAATGGGTCTGTGGCTGAGATTTTGAGCTCATGCTCCGTTCCTGCAGATAGACTTTTCTTTCTCATCAGTCGCAACCCTTCCACCGCCTCCGGCAATGCAAACTGCTCGCCGGTAAATCCACTCACGAATCGACCGCCACGGACTTCTCCGGCCATCTCCATCCGCCGATACTGCACCAGCAGATCCCGCCAGGATAGAGCCATCGATTCCCGTGCCAGCACATCACGAAACACAACCCCATAGCGACGAAGCAGTTGACGGGCGGTGCGTTCGCATAAGCTAACAGCCGTAAGATGACCGCTCTCAGCTGACCGCAACAGCGACCACCGTCCGGCTGCATGACGAGGCCGACGAGCCCGTTCCCGTCCCTCGGCGCGACGCCGATGCGGGTCCATGAGGGCACGGAGGTTATCGAACCCATCAGCCGTCACCAGACCGACTGCCACCAGCTCCCACAATCCCTGCTCGACTTCAGAGGGAAGATGGTTGGTGATCCGCACCAGGTCGGTAAAAAAACTGGCGCCCTGTTGCTGCAACGCACGACGGAGATCTTGGGCTACCAAACTCAGCAGTGTGAACGGATTGGGGCCTACTGCCGCTACATCACGATGGAGTGCGGCGAGCAACCAGTCACACTCCTCCCGCGGGAAGATACTGATTGGCGCAATGCTCGTCGGGGTGATGCACCGCCCCTCCGTCTCACTACCCGATGCCAGTTTCGGATGGGGTGAAAGGCGCCCCCAACTGACTGCGCCGCTCAGACAGAGCCGATCTAAGAGTTCCGGCTCATACTTGGCCATCCTCGTACGTAACAGTTGGGGTTCCCACGCAGAGGCCGCGGCCTCGAACCCGGCGAGTTGTTTGATGACCTCCATGAGCCCCGCGTCGCCATGCTGACGCGACCCTGGCACAACATGCTGCCATTGCATCAAGAATCGCATGAAGTCCGACGCTGTCACCGGTTCCACTTCCTTGCGCAAGATCCCGATCGTCAACCGGTGGATCCTGGCTAGTAAGCGGCGGTGACACCACTCCGGCGTTCCCGGATTCGATAGGACTGAGGACTGAGTGTTGAGTGCTGAGATAGGACGGAATTGGCCGCGCAGGACCTGGCCTTGGGATTCGAGACGAATCATCGCGGCGTCGATAACAGGAACCGGAAGATGCAGCCGCTCGGCCAGCTCTACTGTCGTCGTAGGGCCAATGCTTTCCATCCACCCAAGCACGACGGCATCACAGATCGAGTCCTCACCGCCGGTTAAGAGCTGTCGGACTCGCTCACAATTTTCGGTTGCAACCCATCCCTGTACATCTTGAGCGGCAAGGACTATCCCACGACCAGTCTCGACTAGGGATGGAAAGAACGGCGTCCACGTGCTCGCGGCGGCTGCTGGCACCCACACCAGCGTTAAGAGTGCGTCATGCAATTCGTCGGCATCGCGCACCACCGGCCAGGACTCACGATGAACTTCTTCAATCGCAGCTGGATCCAAGGCCCCCACCTGCCCCAGCAGATCCGGCGGCAGCGTCCGACGCATCTCCACGGCCCGCGCCCGCCGCTCTTCCAACGGTGCATCATCCAGAAAGGCATAGGGATTGGCGTTCAGGATTTCGTGTGAGAACACAGAGGGTGCCGGCGTCTCCACCGCCACACAACGAATGTGGCCGGCCTCGATCCGTTGCAACACTGCCGTCAGGCCCTCAAGATCCATCGCCTCCGTTAGACAATCACGCATCGTCTCCGCCACCAGCGGATGGTCGGGGATCTGACGAGCAGCCCGCTCCCCTGTTAGATTCTCCTGACAAGCAATCGCATCAGGAAACACCGCGGCAAGCAGGTCCTCTGCCTTCATCCGCTGAATCTGCGGTGGCACCTTCTTGCCGTTCGAAAAGCGTAGCAACGCCAGCGCACGCGACGCATTCCAACGCCACCTGGTGGTGAACATCGGGGCCAGCAAGACCGCTTGAATCAAGACCTCTCGCACCGTGTTGGAATGGAGATAGCCGAACACGGACTCCAGCGGGAAACTGTGCTTCTCGCCCAGTGAGATCACGAGGCCGTTATCCGTCGCAGCCGCCTGCAGCTCGAAATCAAACGTCACACAAAATCGTTTACGCAGCGCGAGCCCCCAGGCTTTGTTGATGCGTCCACCAAACGGCGCATGGATCACCAGCTGCATCCCCCCGCTTTCATCGAAGAACCGCTCGGCCACGATCGTCTCCTGCGTCGGCGCGACGCCCAATACCGCCTTGCCAGCTAACACATATTCGATGACCTGCTGGGCACCGCGTGGATCGAGTGCACATTCTTGGCGAAGCAACTGGACCGGTGAGGCGTAAGGGCTGACGGGTGAGGGGGTCTCGTTCGTGATTCTATCGATCTCAGTCCGCAATGACGCGACTTCGGCGGAGAGTTCCGCTGTGCGCGATGGCGCTTCCCCTCGCCAGAACGGAATGCTGGGTGGCGCCCCCTGCGCATCTTCTACCCGCACCTTGCCCGCCTCGACGCCCTTGATGCGCCATGAGGTATTGCCGAGCAGCATGATGTCGCCCGCCAGACTCTCCACCGCGAAGTCTTCATCGACGGACCCAACCACCGTGCCGTCCGGTTCCGCCACGACCGCGTAGTTAGCCGTATCGGGAATCGCGCCGCCGGACGTGATGGCTGCTAGCCGCGCCCCGCGTCGGCCTTTGATTCGATGATTGATCCGGTCGTGATAGAGATAGGCCAGTCCGCGCCCTCGCTGCGTCGCAATGCCATCCGCCAACATCCGCACCACGGCATCGAAGTCGTCCCGTAACAGAGTGCGATAGGGAAAGGCGCGCCAACAGAGTGCGAACAAGTCCTCCTCCGTCCAAGTCTGGCTGGCTGAAGCAGCCACGATCTGTTGGGCCAGGATATCGAGTGGAGCCGGCGGCACGGTGATCTGATCCAGCGTCCCCTGCCTGATCGCCCGCACCAAGGCGGCACATTCCAGCAATTCATCCCTGGTCATCGCGAACAGGCGACCTTTCGGAATTGCGTGGATCCAATGGCCTGCCCTCCCGATCCGCTGGAGCGCCGTGGCGATGGCTCTCGGCGACCCGATCTGACAAACAAGATCGACGGTGCCGACATCAATGCCCAGTTCCAACGAGGCCGTGGCAATCACGACGCGAGTCTTGCCGGTTTTCAACCGCTCTTCCGCCGAGAGGCGAAGCTGCCGCGAGAGGCTCCCATGATGGGCCGCCACAACATCGGGGCCCAAGTCCTTGAGACGTTCTTCCAAGTAATGAGAGACGCGCTCCGCCAACCGGCGTGTATTCACAAAGACCAAGGTCGAGCGGTGCTGGCGAACCAACTCAGCCACGCGGTCATAGACCTCGGACCAAATGGCGTTAGTCGCCACCGCGCTCAATTCATCCTTCGGCACCTCCACAGCGAGGTCTAGTTCACGGCGGTGACCGACGTCGATGATCCTCGGACGCGGGCGAGCGCCGACAAGAAATTCAGCCACGGTTTCAATTGGCCGTTGCGTTGCTGAAAGGCCGATTCGCTGTGGTTTCGTGAAGGTGAGCGCTTCCAGCCGTTCCAACGACAGCGCCAGATGAGCCCCGCGCTTGTTGGGTGCCAGGGCATGAATCTCGTCCACGATCACCGTGCGCACCGTCTGCAAGAGCTTTCGGCTCTTCTCGGCAGTCAATAAGATGAAGAGCGACTCCGGAGTCGTGACGAGGATATGGGGCGGCCGCTTCAGCATCTGCTGACGATCCGTCATCGGCGTGTCGCCGGTACGGACCAAGACTCGTAGCTCCGGCATCAGCAGCCCAGCCTGCAAGGCAAGCTGACCGATTTCTGCCAGCGGCTTCTGAAGATTTTTCTGGATGTCGTTACTCAAAGCCTTGAGCGGCGAGACGTAGAGCACATGAGTGTGGTCGTCCAGTTCACGGACCAGGGCCTGCTTGAAGAGCTGATCGATGCAGGAGAGAAAGGCCGCAAGGGTCTTGCCGGATCCGGTCGGCGCGGCGATCAGCGCATCCGTGCCAGATTGAATCGCGGGCCACGCTCGGAGTTGAACGTCGGTCGGCTGGCCGACCTGCGAAGCAAACCATTCCGAGATGACCGGATGGAATCGAGTGAGTAACATCGGCCGCATTTTATCACGCATGAAAGATGTCCGCAGGGCACACCTGCGCGTCCTCGCTCTATGACATCATGCGAAACTAACAGCCCATTTCGCAATCCATGGCCAATGTGGCATCATAGTTGACTCATGTACCTCTCCATCGTCATCCCGGCATTCAACGAAGCCCGTCTGATCGAAGGCTCGCTGCAATCCGTCGCTGCCGCGATCGCTGCGAATCAGAAATCCGGTTTCACATCCGAGATCATTGTCGTGGATAACAATTCCACTGACAATACAGCCGAGCTTGCCAGACTAGCCGGTGCAACCGTCGTCTTCGAACCGATCAATCAAATCGGCCGGGCGCGCAATGCTGGTGCGGCACACGCGACCGGAGACTGGTTGCTTTTCTTGGATGCCGACAGCCTACTGAGCCCTGGGCTGCTAGCCGATATTCTGCAGCTGATTGAGTCAGGACAATACGTTGGATGTGGCAGCACACTGCGCATGGATGGGCTACCCTGGTGGGCGAACTTGACCCTACGGTTCTGGACATCGGTCTCGGTACTCTGTCATTGGGCTGCCGGGGCGCTCGTGGTCTGTCGGCGTGATGCGTTTCAGGATGTCGGCGGGTTCGACCAGGAGCTTTACGCACTGGACGAAATCAGACTGAGTAAGCAGCTTAAACAATGGGGACGGCAGCGCAGCCTTCAGTTCACAATTTTAACGGGACACCCTCTCGACACCTCGTCGCGTAAAGTGTCGCTCTATTCGAGCCGAGAGATTGCCGTGCTGATCTTCCGCATCTTTTTCCTTCGAAAACAAACACTACAAGATAAGAAACACCTCTCGGTGTGGTACGACGGACGGCGCTGACCGTCACCCTTCAGCCAACAAGGATTGGATCTGCCGCTCTGTCTCGCCGTAGCCCCCTTCGCCAATTTTGACATAGCGTATGATGCCGCGCTTATCGATCAGGTACATCGCCGGCCAATAGCGATTCCCGTAGCGGTTCCAGGTCGAGAAGTCGTTGTCGATCGGCACAGGGAAGCGGATGTCGTGTTCTGCCATATACTGCTTCACATTCCCGATCTCACGTTCGTGTGAAAACTCTGGCGAATCCACGCCGATGACGACGAGCCCTTGATCCGCATAGTGCCGGTACCACTCCTTCACATAGGGCTCGACGTTCCGGCAGTTGTAACACCCGAACGTCCAGAACTCGACCATCACCACCTTACCGCGGAGATCAGCCATCCGCAGCGGCGCACTGTTCAGCCAGGTTGGATTGGTGATGTCAGGAGCCGGTTTGCCAATCATCGCGTCGGCCGGACGAAGAGTGAGCCATCCTACCAATAGAACGACAACCACAATTCCCAACCAACGAAGCGAAACGCAAGTCTGTCTCAGCATCCTAAATTCCTGCATACCATTCATACCCCTGATCCTCCCAATAACCACCCTTGCCACCTCCGATGCCGGCAAGGGACTCGACCAACTCGATCTTCATGACATACTTTGCCTGCTTGTATCCGAGCTGTCGCTCGAAGCGGAGCCTGAGAGGAGCGCCATGTGGAACATCCAGTGGCGAACTATTGAGCTCGTACGCCAAAATCGTCTGGGGGTGATAGCAATCAGCCACGGCTATGCTCTCGTAGTACGCGAGCCCCTCGTCATCCACGTCGGCACAGTGGAACACAGCATAACGAGCATTCGGCAACGGCTCGACGTGGTGCATCAAGTCACTTACCGGCACACCGGTCCACTTCCCAATCGCGCTCCACCCCTCCACACAATCGTGACGGGTGATTTGCGTCCGAGAGGGCAGCTCTTTCAGCGCAGCAAGCGACCAACTTCTCGGCGTCTGGACCAAGCCAACCACTTCCAGCATCCATTCCGAAAAGTTCTGCGCGACATGCCCGGCATATTGTTCTGTGCCAGGATCAGTATTGCCGTTCGCCGGAAAGATCTTCGAGATGTCTGCCTCACCGTATTCTTTCGCCAATGCGTCTTTCGGAGTGACCGCCCGTTGCACAGTTTCCGTCCATCGCGCTGCCTTACTGAGAATGGACGGGAGCCAACTACTCTGCGTAAGGTTGTCGCAGCCGGAGAGCGCAACCAGGCTTGCCGCGCCCAACGTTCCCTTGAGAAATCGGCGTCGTTCCATTGCACGTTCAGACTTCATGGTGCACTCCTTTGTGTTGAACGACAAACCACCCCGTGACCATCGAGCGGATGTTGTTGAAGAACCCGGTGAGAATCACCTGGAGAACGTGAATAACGATGAATCCGACGAAGGAAGAACAGGCAACAAAGTGAATCGTCCTTGCGGCTTGGCGTCCTCCGAAGATGGTCAAGAGCCAGGGGAAGGCAGTATCGATCGTCGGCGACATCGCCAGACCAGTCAACACAATCAGCGGCGCCATGCCGAACAAGATACAGGCGTAGGCCAGCTTCTGAAGGACGTTGTACCGCTTGGCTTCTTTGCCGCTTGGATGTCGCAGGAGCAGATGATCTCTGAGTGACTTGCCAATGCCACGAAGGTCTTTGCCGGTTGGAGCCAGGTCGCGAGTGGCATGTCGACTCGCGAAAGCATAAGCGGTGAAAATAAGTCCGTTGATCACAAAAAGCCAGGCGAAAAACAGATGCCATTGCCGCCCCATCGCAAGCCACTTGGCGCTCGGAATGGTCGCCCAGGCCGGGAAGGCGCGTCGCATGCCATCGGAGTAGCCGAGCACGCCGGTCGTATCGAACTGATGGTCCAGGACTGTCGTGATGCCCTTCACCTCTCCACTCTCACTCTGCACCGGTTTGATGGTCAGCAAGGCCTGGTCGCGATCAGAGCGGTCCCCCCAATAGAGGGCCGGATGGGCGTTAAAGATCTGCAGGCCGCTCATGATGAGAATAATCAGGAACGGGACGTTGAGCCAATGGCTGATTCGAACCGGGAGACGATGACGGTACACCCGTTCGATCACAGGGGAAGACGAAACCATGGGGGTGCTCACTGTCGACAACGTTTCAGATGCCGACGGCTCTACAATCGGCATCTGATCTCCCTCCCTACTGATAACTTCTTCCGACTGAATGAGTAACGCCATGATTCCCCCTTCCCCTCAATGCAGAACCTAGTGTTTCGTCGGAAGTATGGGTGGTTTCTTACAGCAGTATGATAGCTAGCGGAAAACAACACGGCCTGCGATCGGGCAAGCCGAACGCAGGCCGTGGCACGCAACAACGCGAGTATGCTCTCTCTTTAATACCCCATAACCCCCTTCAAACTCTCCTTCATCGCATCCTTGCTGGCTTTCATGTCATCTTTCATAGCATCTTTCGACGCTTTCATTGAATCCGTCTTGGCCTTCATCTCCCCTTTCATGTCATCTTTCATTGCACCAGGCTTTCCTTTCATCGCATCCGTACTGGCCTTCATGTCACCTTTCATGGCATCGACATCAGTTTTCATCTCACCTTTCATCTCATTAACCATATTGCCCATCTCACCGGCAAAGGACAACGTGCCGACGCACATCAGACCGGCGACCGCTGCCACTGTGATCATCATCTTCTTCATCGAGAACCTCCTCATTGTGAATGGTGGATGGAATTGGTGAGAACACAACATCCGATTAATCCCGTACCGTCGTCTGTGCCTGAACCTCCGGCCAGTTGGCATCTGCCTGTTGGATATACCCTGGGACATCCGACAACCATCGCGTCCGAATCGCGTCACTATAATTGAGATAAAGTGTACCATGGACCACGCTAAAGGCCTCTGGATCGACTTTAGCCTTGTAACCTTTGGCCATCCCATAGGCGCAGTATCCACCGTACCGCGGGGCGTACTTGGACGGATTGGCAACGAAGGCGTCCCGATGGGCGGCTGACGCGAACTGGAAGGTTGCGCCTTCAAACTCAACACGAAACTCCGGTGATCCCTTCACCGGCTTCTGCTCTGTGAAATAGGCAACCGGATCATGACCGTCGATTGCCAGGCCGTTTCGTTCAAAGAATTGTCCCGCAAATACAAGAGAAGAATGAGAGAAGAGAAAACAGGCGGTTAAGATCAATGCGTTCGCGTACCGATTCATGACGATGTGCCTTTCTAGTCTCTGAAACAGAGTCGATCCAAGCGGGAAACTCTTACAGACACATGGCGCTTGTCCCACTTAATGCGGGGTCACATTCACAAACACCTTGATCGCGTTCTTCTCCGTCGTCAGCGTCGACATCATCTCCTGATAGTTCTCCAAGCCAGTCACTGGATGGGTCAGCAGCTTTGAGAGCCAGCCTGGAAATTCCAGTTCCGCTCGTGCGAAGTCATAGACGCCTGCTTCGAAGTATTCACGGTTGGCGTTCACCGTACCGACGACGAGCTTGTTGCCAAGCACGAAATCCAGGTTGATTTTGTCCGCGGGAATGGCGTGTTGCCGGTCTCCGCCGGTCACACTGGCCAAGACCAGGACACCGTTCTTACCGAGCGCTTCCATCGCCTCGAAGACAACCGGAGAGTAGCCGGTGGCCTCAAACATCACATCGAACGGCCCAAACCGCTTGGCCGCTTCTCGAATGGAAAGTTCGTCCGTCGGCACATAGCGCACGCCAAGCTTGTCCAAGAGATGCACATTGCGTGAAGGCCCAGTCTGCTTCCCAAAACTCGTCACCTCGAGGCCCTTCATTTTGAGCGACAGGGCAGCCAGAAGCCCAACTGTTCCTGTTCCAAGTACCGCCGCCTTCTTTGGTCGCCAGATCTTGAATCGACGCTGCGCTTCAAAAGCCTGAATGATGCCTTTCTCTATAATAGACGTGGGTTCCAACAGAACTGCCACATCCTTTAATCCTTTCGGAATCTTCACGAGATATTCCGGGTCCTCGACAAAGAGTTCCGTCAAGTAGCCGTGCCGTAAATTGATTCCGCGCTCGTAATAGACGTCTTCCAGCGTCATGTCATACTGGCCAACCTGGTCGTAAAAGCTCCCGCCCGGCCGCCGCACGGTCGGGACCACATAGTCGCCGGGCATGAACTCGGTTACGTTCGGACCGATTTCAACCACACGCCCAAAACATTCGTGGCCAATAACGAGGAAGTCATAACCAGGCGGAGCTTGCCCATATTCTGCTGCATTGATTTCCTTATCGGTTCCATCGACTCCGACACGCAACACTTGCACCAAGACCCCGCGTCCGTTTGGAATTTCATGCACCGAGGGTTTCGGCAGATCGGCGAGATGGATAGAATCCGGCTGTCCTGGGATGACTGCAATGGCTTTCATGGCTGCTCCCCTTCAAATCGATGTCGTGGCTGACCCTGCTATGGCGATCAACCGCCAGCTGGTGATCGCTTGGCCCTCGCAACAAAGGCCTGGCGTAATCGTTGAGAATCGGCGGGCTGTTTAACAGCCTTCGGCAGTAGCCCCACCACGTCCCGAACCGTTGCAATCTGTTTGACATAGGTCTCACAGCCGGCACAGATGGCCAAATGCAGGGCTATGTGACGCTTCCGCTCGTCCGCGACATGTTCGTCGAGATAGGCCGAGACCCACTGTGTGATCTCTTGGCAGGTAATCTCTGAGAGAATTGGCTGCCCCTCTTCCTGTGCCATGTGAAGACCTCCCCTTGAGTGCCTATAACTGGGTCGGTCCTGCCTGCATTTCCTTACACAGCAGAGGGTCGTCGCTCCAAATGCGTCTCCACCGCCTGGCGTACCCGCTCTCTGGCTCGATGCAGCCTGACATAGAGGTTGGTTTCGGTAATCTTCAAGATGTCACAGACTTCCTTTGTCTCGACTCCCTCGACATCACGCAGAATCAAGACGTCTTTCAAGGTTCTCGGCAACGCCTCGATCGCCCGATTCATGGCTGTGACCGCCTGCTGTGACGCCAGGAGCTTTTCCGGTGTCTGATCATCCCAAGGCTGAGGCGGGAAGGCCCAGTGGCCGGCCCATTCGCCGGACTGGTGAAACCGAGATGGATCGATCGCTTCATCGCCTTCGTCGTCGGCGGACTCAAATGAAGAGAAGTTCGTGTGTCGTTTCTCACGCACTCCACGGTCTTTGGCCTTATGGATCATGATTCCAAAAATCCAGGTTCGCAGGGATGATCGGCCTTCGAATTGGCCTAACCCTTCGATGACCACCATCCAGGTATCTTGGACAACTTCTTCCGCCACTTCCCGATCCGCCACGTAGCCCATCGCCATTCTGATCAAGGCACTATGGTGTCGAGTCACCAATTCATCAAACGCCCCTTCATTCCCTTGCCTGAGCCGCGCCAGGAGTGCGACCTCCCCGTTTGCTACAGCGGCTGATTGACTCAGCTCCGGCTTCCGACCCGCAACCATCCGATGACTCACCGACTCCGTAACAGCACTGGTTTCAACGTTCATGACCGATCTCCAATCTGGAGCAGCTCTGTCACAAGGGCCGGAGCGCTCATTACGGTGACATCTGTATGGGGAAACGCATTGAGGACCTCGACTCCCCGTCCATCGATGTATTCGACATGCGAGCAATCCAAATACACGGCTTTGTTCTTTCGAAGGTAGGCGCGGCATTCCCCATCTAGCAGAGCCGCCCATTGCTCCGTGATCTTGCCTTCCAGCTTGAGCAGAACATCTCGCCCGCTTTCCTGTATCGTCGTGATCTTCAACATCGCTGCCTCTCCTTCTACCTCAACGTGATGCCAGCCTATTGAGCAATGGTGATGCCACAGCAGAGATCCAGCAAGCTTGACAGCACAAGATATCGATTTGATTGAGCGAACGAACGTTCTGCTATCGAGTGACGGGGAAAGAAGGGGTGTGGTCTTTTCCTAAAATATTGGGAACGTCCCAATTAGTTGGGAGATGTACATGGGAACGAGGGGTTATGAAATGGGATGAATGGGAAAACCAGTGAGTCTTCGACTATCAGTCCAGCAATGCCGCCAAGGCAGCGTAATCAATTGACTCCTTGACTCGGTCGAGCCAAGCCTTGCGCGCTGCCTGTTCAGGGCGCTGCAGAATATCCTCCTCGGCCAACGTCAAAATCGATACGACTATTACCTGGATCTTTCCCGGCTGACTCAGGCTCGGAAAGGTCGGATCCATCTTATAGGTAAGCGCGTGCTCTACTAGGCCCGGTTTCAGGTTGGTCAATTCATACGCACCTCGCAAGGCTTCTTCCTCCAATGCAGCACGTTCCCCATGGTCCTTGCTAACTTGGTCGGCATCCTGCAACAAGTCCATGGCTTGGGTGCGCAACCGGAGCGCGACCGCTTCATTGTCGCTCGCCATCGCCTCTCTCTCCAGGCTTCTACTGTGCTCCCGAATTTCACCCACTCTCTCCTGCTCATCCAGGCTGAGCGTTTGCAGCTCATCGATCTGAGTCTCCATCGACTTGCGGACGGAGCCGTCAGTATCAGCCCAGACCGCTGGCATGGCGAGTTGCTGAGCCGTAAACGACGCTCGATAGGCATGATAGTCGTTGAGCAATTTCGTGAGCTGGGCGCCTCGTGCTGCATCTTTGGCTTGCCCCGCTTGAATGTCTGCCGTCAGTCGCCTCATGTTCTCCACATATTGGTCGGCGCCGGCTGGATCGGTCTTTCTTCGTAAGGCCGCAGTCCGGTCGATCAGAGTCTGATCGGGAGCTTTGCGTAACGCCCTGGCGTTGCGCCAATCAGCCAAGGCCCTTTCACGGACAGCACCCACGCGATCCAGCCGATCGCCAAGGGTTTGAGGAATCCATGGCAGCCGCCCATTCTTCGAGATCACCACCCCCCCGTTGTACTCAGGATACCCACCGATCATGCCGGTCAGCTCCGGAATCTCATCCTGGCCCATGAACATGTCCTTCGAAAGGTGGTTGAAAAAGATGCTGATCTTTCCGATCGATCCGGCTACGCGGTCTGCATCGGGACTAATCCCGCATGCTCCTTGCCAGATCTCGATACCGAGTGACGTCTGTTCCGGATAAGCCTGCACGATCAACCGCGAATCGTTCGGTTTATACCGGTTGGTCGCCATCGTGGTCCGCAGGCGGACAGGAACCGGCGAATTCAGGAACTCTTGTGACTGTTTGAGAATGGTTTCCGCAGCGCTCATGGCCTTGAGATGGCGCGCCCATCGTTTATCGGTGACAGGCCCCTCGTTCTGACGAGGCACCCAACACTTGACCTGTGCATCGGCTATTCCAACGTGAACGATCAGCATCAAGGCGAGAAGGCCGACGCCGAGCAGAGGCGTGGCAACCATCCGAATAGGCATTGGGCCTCCTTCCATCAGAGGGTGAGAAGATTATCCCGTTGGTGAGCTTGGTCTGGCGATGCCGAGTTTTTTCATGCGCGCTTCGAGCGTGGTCGGGTTGAGACCGAGGATTTTAGCTGCGCCCTTCTCACCGCTGACACGCCAGCTGGTCTGTCCCAAGATATCACGGATGTGCTGACGTTCCATCTCTTCGAGCGTCAGTGTCTGTGTCATATCCCTCTTCTGGTTGGATGGCGAGAGCCAGTCGATCGCTTCCAGCTCAGGCCCTTCACTCAGAATCACAGCACGTTCGATCACATGTTCGAGTTCGCGAATGTTGCCGGGCCACTGATACCGCTGAAGGGCCGTGATCATTCGCTCCGGAATCCGATCGATCTTCTTGCCAAGATTGGCGGCAAACTTGCGGACAAAATACTGCACTAACAAGGGAATGTCCCCTTCTCGCTCACGTAAGGCAGGCAGGTGAATCGGGAACACATTAAGGCGGTAATAGAGGTCAGGCCGATACTGGCCTGTCTTGGACAACTGCTCGAGATCTCGGTTCGTCGCAGCAATCACGCGCACGCTTACCTTAAACGTCTGAGTACCTCCAACTCGTTCGAATTCACCCTCCTGCAAGACTCGCAAGAGCTTAGATTGCAGATCCAGCGGGAGCTCTCCGATTTCGTCAAGGAAGATCGTCCCCTTATCAGCCACCTCGAAGCGGCCCATCTTTTTCGTGAGCGCGCCGGTGAACGCGCCCTTTTCATGGCCGAAGAGCTCGCTTTCGATAAGGCCGGCCGGAATCGCCGCGCAATTGACCTTCACCAGCGGTTTGTTCTTGCGTGGGCTCAAATTGTGAATCGCCCGTGCAATCAGCTCCTTACCAGTACCGGTTTTGCCCATGATCAAGACGGTCGAATCGGTCGGTGCCACACGTTCGACGTTCTTCAAGACCTTCTTGAGGGACGAGGACGAGCCGATCAACTCTTCAAAGTTGTGCGTAAGCTTGATTTCCTCCTGCAGGTACACGGCCTGGGCTTCGAGCCGGGCTTTCTCCTGCTCCATCAACACCTGTTCAGTGATGTCAAGGAACATTGTCCGTGTGTAGGCACCGCTCGGGTCAGGTCGTGACCACCATCGAATCCACAGCGGCTTGCCGTTGTCCTTTCGGCGCAGCTCGAGGACCACGCCTTTGGTATCGATCCCCTTCCCGATAGTGTCGAACGCCTCGTTGAGTCGACGTTGTGCATCCGGCGTATCGGGGATAAATGTCTTCCCATATGTCCCTTCCACTTGCTCTGGCGTCAGACCAAGAGTGTCGAGCGCGGCCTTATTCGCACGGATGAATTTCGAATCAAGCCCTTCATTCACATAGGCGATCGGTGCCTCGTCGAACAAATCGCGCAACTGTTGCTCGTTCTCTTTCAATTGAAGTTCCAGCTGAAGTCGTTCCAGTTCGGCACCAGCCCGCACCCCGAAAATCTTGAAAACGGACAGCACCCGCGGGTCATCGTGCATGGGTTTGATGTCCATGACCGCCAGATGCCCCATCACCGTGCCAAAATGGTCAGACACTGGAATCGCCAAGTAACTCTCGACGCCCAACGCCGCGAGATCATCCCGATGGTCGGGAAAGAGGTCCTGTACCTTTTCAGGAAAGAGGCAGACTTCACCGGCCAGCACGCGCTCACAGGGCGTATGGGGAAGGTCGTACTCGAAATTGTCCAGAAATCCGTTGCCCTTCCAAAACGCCAAGGTACGCACCCGCGCCCGGTGTCCCCCAACGAACCGCGACACGAAGGCATACTTCGTCTGCAGCGCTTCCGCTAAGCTTTGGACCAGTGCGGGAAAGAACGCTTCCCCGGTTGATGCCGCCGTCCCTTCGTCGATCTTCCGCAACGTCAGGTCGCTCATCCGCAAGGTTTGCTCATACCGTAACCGGCCAAACTCCGCCGCCGCCCGCATGGCAAACATGCCGAGAATCGACATCGCACGAACAGGGTCCGGCATGGGTTTGGAATCCATGATGGCCAGATGTCCCACCACCCGGTCGCCGAAATCCACAATCGGAACGCCGCAATAGCTGTTGACCTTGGTTTCCTGAATGAGTGGGACCTGCGGATAGAGCGCCCGAAGCTGATCGGGGTGGTGGATGCATTTCTTCGTCAACACCGTTTCACAGGGGCCCCGTGCCGGCACATCGAACGGCGGCAATGGCTGTCCTTTACCCCACCCGGCTTTAGAGCGGAACCGATCCCCCTCCTCGCTGAGCTCGGAAATATAGGCGTAGTCCACATCGAGCGCGGTGGCCAATTGCTGCACCAGGGACGGGAAGAACTGCTCGCCGACATCGGCAGCCACTCCCTCGAGAATGCGGCGAAGGATCGCCCACGTTTCCGACGGCTGATCCACCACTTGCCCCGGTGTCGTCACAGGCTGTCCTTCAGAAGGCGACATCCTACCTACTCAGCATTTGGAGCACTGAATGAAGGAATCACGGTGGCCGAGTCTAGCACCGGATGGGAAAACGAGGCAATGTGAGCAGAAGAAGGTCTTCTCACAAGAGACAGTGTTCCCTGAAACCTCCTCTACTGGACTGTTCAATTGAGACCAACACTTATCCCGGATCGGGTGTTAGAGTGAAAGAGTCAATACACAATTTCAAACGTGGAGGTTCTGATGCATGTGATGAGTCGTATTGTGTTCATGGGGTTAGGCATCGCATTAACTGGCTATCTGAGCGGAGCACCGGTCTTCGCGGCCGATAAACCAATAGAGGATGGGTCGAAGATCGTGATTACGTCTCCCAAGGCCGGAGACAAGGTCAGCGATAGCTTTGAGCTGAAATACGAGTTGACTAAGGGGTCGCAAGCGGCTCATGCCCACGTCTTCGTGGACAACGAGTATCAGAAGGGTTTTGGCGGAACGGTTAAGGGGTTAAGCCGTGGGACGCACCAGATCACCGTGACGGGCGCCACGAAGGACCACGCCCTCGTCGCAGCTAGCCAGAGCATCACCGTCGACGTGCAGTAGTACTCGGACCCACCAATTTCATGCCGCCAGGGTCTCTCACAAAAGGGACTCTGGTGCGCTTGGCCCTCAGCCCATGTCCGCTCAGTCATCAACAGCCATCCCCGTTCCAGCAGGATGATTTTCTGTCCTGACAGCGCGCGCTTGTAAGTAATAGTGTTGCCACCTGGGCCAATGGCGATGCGTCGTAATGAAAAGCCATACATATAAAGACCCTTTTGGCATGGAATATAGCCGTCCAATGAGGCCAGTCCGCACACGGATTAAAAAGGCAGATATCCAACAGTCCGCTCGTAGGGAAGCAGCAGAATGCTTCAGCTTGAGAGAGCCAACATGCTAAGATGCGTTCGTAATGAGCGCATGTTCATGCCGACAGTTCTGAAGGTTGGTCCCTATCGGTTCTTCTTCTACGCGGGTGATCGCGATGAACCGCCTCACATACACATTGAACGGGAAGACAAGGTGGCGAAGTTTTGGCTTGATCCGATCCGGTTGCAAGAAAGCGGCGGATTTTCACGTCCTGAAATTGGTCGCCTTCATAAACTCATGATCGAACATCAGGACAGCCTTCTGGAGGCGTGGGATGAATACTTCCGCGGTTGAGATCTCGGTGCCGTTGGCAGAATCAGTCACAGTGACGGAAGACACGCTGACCGTAGAACTCAGCGATGGGCGAAGCCTCTCAGTGCCGCTCGCCTGGTTCCCTCGATTAGTGCACGCGACACCAGTAGAACGCAAGAACTGGCGATTGATTGGCCGAGGGTACGGTATTCACTGGAGCAAACTCGACGAGGACATCAGCATCGAGGGACTTCTCGCCGGCAAACCGTCCGGTGAAAGCCAGACCTCGTTCAAGAAATGGCTTTCTGCTAGGAGGTCCAGCGAAGCACAACGTCCTGCTCGACGCACCAGAAATAGCCGTCACTGACCGCTGGCGCCAACTTTCCCCTCCACGCTTGCATATTCACCAAGCTAACACTATTCTTTCCTTTTGTATTTGAAGGAGGTCGGAGCCACCTCTATCAGATATTACGACCCGGGTTTTCCTTAAAATACTCGAAAAGATTAGGGGATGACTTATGAAGCTGGTTGCGTGGGAATACGGACAGTTTGAAGGAACACCGCGCGAGTGGAAAATTGAAGGCCTGCTCCTGGGAGCAGTTAATTTGCTAGTGGGCAGCAATGCCAGCGGGAAAAGCCGAACTCTTAACGTAATTTCAGCTTTAGCTAAGCTCCTGGCCGGGGAATCCAAAATTACATTTCTTTCTGGGACCTACAGGGCGACTTTCAATGACGAAGGTCGAACCCTCAATTATGTAATCCGCGTCGAGAACTCGCGTGTAGCTGAAGAAAAGTTTCAAGTTGATCAAACAATTTATTTGGATCGGGGGGAAGGCGGAAAAGGAAAGATATGGGCCGAGCAACTGAACATGCTTATAGACTTTCAGGTTCCCGACAACGAGCTCGCTGCAGTTGCGAGGCAAGATGCAATTCAGCACCCATTTTTTGAACCACTTCATGAGTGGGGGAAGTCCCTCTATCACTACTATTTTGGCAGCCCGCTAGGGAAGGAGTTTTTTGGTGTAGTAGATCAGATCAAGGCGCGCGAGCTTAATCCCAGAGACTCCAATCAGGTGATCGGAATATATAGGAAAGGCTTTAAAGAGTTTGGTGAATCGTTCAAAAGCTCCGTCATGGCTGACATGGCAGAGATTGGATACATGGTCGATGATGTTGGCACTAAGCCGCCTATTTCCATAATTCTGAAAAACCCAGAGGAAATTATTGCATTATATGTCCAAGAGACTGGGCTCGGAGACATCACAGATCAAATTGATATGTCGCAAGGCATGTTTAGAGCACTTTCTATTATCATTCAGCTCAATTTCCTTGTGCAGGCCAAAAAGCCTAGCTGTATCTTGATTGATGATATCGGCGAAGGACTCGATTTCGAGAGATCTTGCTCTCTGATCAATCTTCTCATGCGAAAAGCGCAGCAATCTTCAGTCCAATTGATCATGTCGACGAATGACCGTTTTGTGATGAATACAGTCCCCCTAGAAGATTGGACTGTATTGAGGAGAGTGGGACGAACTATAAAAGTCTACAACTACGCAAACTCTAAAGAGCGATTTGACCAGTTCAAGTTTACAGGGATGTCCAATTTTGATTTTTTTGCCTTTACGTTTGTTGAAGAATCGAAAAATGAATAATGAAGAAGCTCGCGATTTTTGTGGAGGGGCAAACTGAACAGATTTTTATCGAGAGGCTTCTTCAAGAAGCAGCAGGCAAGCATAGTATATCCATCGAAAAGAAACAGGCTCTGGGAGGGCAGTCCACAAGGCGTTATCTAAGACTAATCCAGGGTGCTTCCCGGATAAGCGACTCAAAGTTCTATGCGCAAATTATTGACTGTAGGGCAGATAATCGTGTCGGATCTGATGTCCGTGATTCCTATGAAGGGCTTGTCAACGCAGGATTCTCATCGATTATCGCTATTAGGGATGTCTCCCCGGATTTTAAGCCCAGTGAAATAGAACAGCTTCGTACAGGCCTCCGCTACAGAATGCGAACCAGACCCGTTGAAGTTGTTTTCGCTCTCGGGGTCATGGAAGTAGAAGCCTGGTTCATTGCAGAATATAATCATTTTTCGAAAATATCTCCCACACTCACACCCGATCTCATAAAGTCCAAACTGGGTTTTGATCCGAGGACAGATGACCTCCAAAAACGACCTCACCCTGCAGAAGACCTAAAGCAGTGTTATCGCCTTGTCGGCCAGACATATAACAAGAACGCAGCAATAGTCCAAAGGACGATTTCGGTGTTAGACTACGAGCGGGTTTGGTTGGATTTGCCATCCAGATTTCCTGACCTAAGAGCATTGGTCGCCGAAATTGACAGGTTTTTGTCACCCTGAAAATGAAAAAGAGTGTATGCCTGTTCCGCAGTGCGCTGCGACCATCTGTGACTGGCTGACACGCGTTCCTGAGGCTGGTATACTTGCCAACCGGTGATACATGAGCAAAGTCGAAGCTATCGAACAACAGATTGAGAAGCTTTCGCCCGAGGAGCTTGCGGCGTTCCGCTCTTGGTATGCCGCGTTCGATGCTGATGCCTGGGATCGTCAATTCGAGATCGATGTAAATGCTGGCAAGCTTGATGCGCTGGCCAACAAGGCGCTTCGTGCACACACCTCCGGTCAGTCCACCAAACTTTGATCCATCACGCCTCACCTGATTTCTGGACTTGCTACAACTCCCTTCCTGCTCCGCTCCGTGAACAAGCCGACAAAGCATTCGAACTTCTGAAGACAAACCCGCAGCATCCTTCGTTACATTTCAAGAAGGTGGGGCGTTTCTCGTCGGCTCGCGTCAGCCTCAACTATCGAGCTATTGGTGTGGATGCACCCGACGGCATCGTATGGTTCTGGATCGGCACCCATGCGGAATATGACAGGCTGATTCGATAACGCCGTTTTGCGGCGCGCGGCAGTTGAATGAACCATGACGATTCCTGCTGGGTATATGGCTAAGAAGGTGGTGAACAAACCTGGCTGGCTCAAGGCCAACAGGGTTGAAGATATCTACTCGGTGAGCGGATGTATCTCCAAAGACTTTGCCGACTATATTCAGTTCTGGAAACACAACGGCTACTGGTTCTTCGACTCTCCCGACATCATTGAACAGGTAGCACAGGAGCACTCGATCGATCTTGCTGGGATGACGATGTTCTATTACGAAGCCTACGAACAGGAATTCGATGACGGAAAAGAACAATGGCGTCCGTACGAGAGAGAACAGTCATTTCCCACCAACGTCCGCATGCCGGAGAAAAAGATCCTTGCAGGATTTGATGTCGTAAGCAGCTCACAGGAAAACGCCCCAGAGTGCTCACCGCTTTCGTGCAACTCTCTCGCTGACGAGATTCAGACCAATTCACATTGCCTGCTCCACGATTTCGAGACCGCAAAGCAGCTTGTCGAAACGGGAAGGTTCAAGGATTCAGAGCCTGGCCCCTACAGGATCTTTGCGGTATACACCCTAGACTAGAAGCGAGTAGACCGACTTTTTACAGCGTGCGACGATAAATTATTCTGTATTCTGTGCAGCCGCCACAATCTTTCTAATCATCGCTGTCTCCTCTGCTTTCAGCCACCGGTCGTCAGCAGCCAGCCTCGTACCTCCGAAGAAGCCGAGAGCTGACTGCCGACCGATGATTGCCTGTTCTTAACGACTCATTGCCATGCTATCGTGCTTCATGCCGCTGTCGGCCTTCATGCCATTGCTACGAGTTTCGCCGGAGGCTGTCACGATCGGCTTAGCAAAGGATGCTTCGCCGAGCAGCACTTCCGCATAGGCACACCAGATTTGGACCTTGGCTACGTCGTTGATCTGGACCGGCAAGGTTATGGTCCGGTTCTGCTTGTCGCCTTTGATAACTAGGCGATTCAAGAGATACACGTTGCCCTTGGTATCCACCACCTGCCAGTGTGGCGCGGGGGTTTCAGGAATCTTGAACTCCTCCGACCAGGTCAACGTGTCGTTGTTGCCGGAGCGGCCATGCGACGCCGTCCCGCTGTTGGCCTTCACGCCTTCAAACTTACTCGTCGTATGTGCATCAGCCGCGAACCCGGTTGATGCGAATAACAATCCAGTCGCAGCAACTATAGACAGAAATCCCATCTTGAACCAACCCTTCGAGCTCATAATGCCTCCTTGTTGTGTGAGTATCCGCGGGGCTGACTGACTTCAGCACTTTGAATTCCGCATCTGCGCATCAGTCGTGTGGAGGCTCCAGTCCTTACATACATTCACGGAACGTATGGCTGATCGCACAAGCGTCAGAGGACACACGTACGGCTCGAAGGCATGTTTCACAAATGACCAATGACGGTTGAGGAATGACGCAGCCTTCAAGCCATGTAGCGACAGTGAAAAATGCAGCGACTGTTATTGTGATGATGAAGTTTGGCACAGAGGACCTGGTGGATGCCGTTGGTTTGCACATAATATTCAGCCGCCAACAACATTCCACTGAGCGGTGCGATGAGATAGAGCCAATAGTCGGTCCAGAGCTGTGCTGGAAGTGCAGAAGCAAAGGTGCGTGCTGGATTCATGCTCATACCGGACAGAGGCGCCTCTGCCGCAATGTATGTCGCCACGAGGGCTCCTGCGAAGACACCGGTCCATCGGTTGATTGACGGCCGGTTCGAGACAACCAGCACAACCAGCATGAGCCCGAACGAGATGATCACCTCAGCAGCAAACGCAATCGCCGTTCCTTGTGGTCCCGGCACCGTCACGACATAGTTGACGGCGGGATGCTCAATCGCCAGACCCAGGATCTGGGCCGCTAGCCACAGTCCAATCGTTCCGCCGACGAACTGCGACGCGACATACCAGAAAGCATCTCCACCCTTCATCTTCCAAAGGCGGAAGAACGTCACGGTAACCGCCGGGTTCAGATGGGCTCCTGAGCGTTTCCCCCAAAGCGAATAGATCAGCCCGATGGCCGTGAGCCCCATGGCCAGCCCGATCAGAATCCGTCGCACTGTCGCATCAGGGAATAGGTAGTGAAGGGGCGAATGCGGATACTCAAGCGTGGCCGTTACAACTGCAGCGGAGATCATGAAGAGCCCAAGCCCAGCCGCTTCCATCAGGTACTCAGGCCAGTGCACATGCACTGGTTCAGCGAGCTTCGCCATCAGCACATCACAATGCTGCATGGCTCAATAGAACCTTGAGTTCATTGGCCACCCCACGATTGCCTGTTGGTCGGACGTCAATACTCCTTCTTACAATGATCGACAAAACTGGCTCGTTCGCTCACAACACACTGCACTCTCCCCTGCACAGAGAAGGCCCCTTGCCCCTTTGTGCATCCGCAGCATATGATCGCGGCATGCAGGTTCAACTCAGCCATCCCGCACGAACCATTGAGATCAAAGGCCCGAAGAAGGCAAAAGACCTCTTCAAAGAACTCAATCTCGTGGTCGAAGCGCATCTGATCATACGCGGCGATGAACTCGTAACCGAAGACGAGATGCTCTACGACCAGGACCAGATCGAAATCCGTCCGGTCATCTCCGGCGGCTCTCCACGCTTCACGAGTCACGAATGAACTGTACTAAATGCAAAATCCGAGCAGTGATCGACCTGCCCCGCCATAATGCTGCCTTCTGCAAAGGCTGTTTCAATATCTATGCGCATGACCAGGTCAGCCGGGCCATCAAGTCTGAAAAGATGTTCGGAAAAGATGATCGGATCCTGGTTGCGGTCTCAGGCGGGAAAGATAGCCTGGCCCTCTGGGATATTCTCCTCAAGATGGGCTACAAAGCCGACGCGCTCTATGTGAACCTCGGCATCGGTGGGTACTCGGACGTGTCCCATGCCAAAGTGGTGAATTTTTCTGAAACCGTGGCCGCCCCGCATGGCGCAGTTCTGCATGTCCACACTGTGGAACAGGAAGCAGGCGCCGGGATCAAGGAACTAGCCATGCTGATTCACCGTCCGACCTGTAGTACATGTGGCACCATCAAACGCTACCAGTTCAATCGCGTGGCGCTGGCACACAAGTACGATGTGATGGCGACCGGCCACAATCTCGATGATGAAGCGGCCCGCCTGCTGGGCAACGTGCTGCGCTGGCAAGAGGAGTATTTAGATAAGCAATCCCCCAGCCTGCCGGCCTCTCTCGACGGGTTTGCCAAGAAAGTGAAACCGCTCTTTCGTCTATCTGAGCGCGAATTGGCTGCCTATTCGGTGCTCAACCGCATTGACTACATCGTGGAAGAGTGTCCGATGGCAAAAGGCGCGCGAACCCTTCTCTATAAAGAAGTGCTGAATCGGCTTGAGACGGAATCCCCAGGCACCAAGCAGGCCTTCTACTGTGGTTTTCTTGATAAACAGCGCAAGCCCGAAGCCTCTTCGACTACGATGGCCGAGAAAGACCAGGCCATGCTGCATCCCTGCTCCGTCTGCCAACAGCCTACCACTGCCGACGTCTGCTCTTACTGCAAAATGATGGCGCGTGCCAAAACCCACAGCGTGTAAACCACCGCCATCCTTGCCCGTAGCAGGGCTAGTCTCCTACGAGAACTCAGCCGTCTCGCGGCAGGCTCGATCTGAGCAACTACGTCCTCGTGCTCTCTGGAATACGGGAGCGTTGTTTGACGGCCGTCACGATCTGTTTCGCTTCTGCTTCATCAAGGCCTACCCCGAATCGATGGGTTCTTGCCCCATAATCAAAGACGATCACTCCACCACCAATTCCCCATAGTTGGAGACTCGATGAAAAATCAAATGGATTGACGCCAAGGTCTCCCACCCGTACATCGCGCATCTGGACGAGATCATATTCCTTGTCAAAACCGAATTCCCCTATGTTGCGTCGCGTCGTGAACGTTTGCCCCTGCACCGTGAGAATTTCCTTCCCCATCATCTGCCACAACCAGGCATAGATGGCGAACACACCTCCGACCGTCCAGACCCCAAGCCATGTCAGCATGAAGACTTCTCCCCCCGGCGGAGCGTCCCCGTTCAGTAACTGACGGGTGACCATGATTTCACCCACCCCCCAGCCACAGATCCAAAAACCCAGAAAGCAAATCACTAACCAACTGCGTCTGCAAGGCATGACGATGCGGAGCCCCTGCGACGTATCCGCGATGGTGATTCGAGAGTCAGCTGGTTGTCGCTTTGCCATGGGGTGCTCACTCTGAAACGGTCGGCATTATTACATGGATGACCGGTGAGTCCCAGAAAATATAGCAGCTGAATCGATGAGTTTTCTTGAGCTTAAGGCGGAGTCATAGATTCAGTGAGCCGGAATTGTGGGGGCAATTTTCTCCAGGATAACTTGCCTGACCTGCTTGGCGAAGCGTTTAGAGACCTCCAGGTTTTTCAAGACATGGCCTGACTCTGAGACATTGTACGTTGCCGGTGGGACCTGCGTCGTGATCGTCGCTTCAAAGACGACTGCCAGCATCTTACTTGGTTTTCCAGTTTTCCGGTCGATTCCATAGGCTTCCTTCAGCGAAACCTTCGGAGACACTTCGACATCGGCGCTCGCCACACCATGCCACCGTAACAAACCGGACCGACTGTGATTCTCTTCAATGAGCTTGATGATGGGATCTGCCTCTAACTCACTTCGAATCTGCTCCGCTACTGCCCCTTTGGATCGCTCCGCCTTCTCCATTTGCGTATCCAGTACCGGCTGGGCAAGACTGACATAAATAGGATGGGTCGGTTGCCGTTTAAGCGTCTGGCTCGATTGTTCAGGTTGGTCAGCGCGCTTCGCACTGAGTTGTTCTGCGATCTCTTGCGCGGCAGCCTGCTGCTTCGCCCTTGGATCGTCGGCATCATGGATGGTGGTATTGCCGTTCTGGGCGGTTTCATACACCAGCGTCTTGGCGCCCTGTTCATCGACCCGATAGACCTTCTTCCCGCCGTTCACATTGGCCGTATAATACCCACCAGAACAGGCGACCATCATGACAACGGCGACGGCCAAACACACAGAATTGGTGATCTGCGAAACATGACGGGTTGTGACGGTCATAACCTGTACTCCTTTTCCCATTCCGTACGGGTGCGTACCAAAACATGAACCTCTTCCTGCGCTGAGGTAAGTGTAGCAGCACGGCTACCGCTGCTTACGCGATTGGGTTATCCGTTCTGAACGGACTCAAGAAAAATCTGAATCTGCCGACGCTTAGTGAGAGGGCCCACAACCAAGCGTGGAAGAAGTCTTTGACAGTTTGTGATTCGCCACGTAGCAGACTCAATGGATGTTCTTACTTCCTGCAAAGCGGATTCCTGTTTGAACATTCCCTTTCATTTGATCCTATAGCCGTTGCGCACGCTCTTCCGTACGTAAGCCAATGTTCATGTGGTGATGGATGACGTGCCATTCACTACTGCAATGGTTACATTGCTTACAGCTCATAACTAACTGTAATACCTCACTATTAATATCGCTTTACATGCTTCAATGTGGTGTATGACTCATGCTGATGCCTCTTTAGTTCGGTCTTTCCACCTACCAGAGTAATAGCCCTCACTCCCCCCCTGTAGTACCGTTTCCCTACTGTTCAGACTTTCCACACAAGGAGAGAACATGCCTGCAGGACTTCTATCAAAAATTGGGATCGACTGTATGCTTTCAAAGGGAGGCAACGGCTTGAGGGGCGATGGGTGTCTGTATGAACTATCATCCTCTCACCCGATCATCTTAAACCCTACAAAGCTGCGCCCTGGTGATTATGTCAAGCTCCGCTTGTGGTTCCCCGATGAAGACACTTTTAGCGTGATCGAATTAGCGGAGGTGCAGTGGGTCAAGAATGAGTGGATCCAGATTGAGCTTCTTGTTGTGTCACCCAAAGACCAATCGAGGCTTAGACAATTCGTAGCTGCTGACGGAAACCACATACCAACATCAGCCAGCATAGGCCAACAGATCATGATTCGCGCGTGACAGCACCCACTGTGCGCAGCAACCTCATTGCAATATTTTCGTCATACCAACAGGAGCCCTATTCTGACACCAGGCGAATCACAATATGGATACTGAATTGAGGGACGAAGAATGGAAAACCAACTCAATCGACGGGGATTGATCCAACAGAACCTCCATCGGGAAGCCTGCCCATTTTGTGGAGGAAAAACCTACCAACTTGTCCTTCGAACCTCCGGAACATTAGATGACCCAAGCCTATTTGTTCGTTGCCGCCAATGCAGCCGTCCACGAAGCCTGGATACGGACTTCAAACGAGTTCTGTGGATCTGACTTTGGCAGCTTGGGCGTGGCTCACGAAAATGGAGGTCATCGTAATGCCGCTGCGAACTGAGATAGAGTACACACGACAAAAACGGAAGGCACTTCACATGCTGATCCTCAGCGGTGTCGTCCGACCAAGCTACGCCAAACTTCGTTATGCGATCCCGCTCCTGAATAGTGAAGATCAATCGAGCGCCTTCCAGGAGAAACCCATACGCACAGTCCGACCATTGAGCCTCCGACAAAAGTTCTTTGAACTGATGAGCTGGCCACCAAGGATGAGAGATCACTCGGGCACCCTCACGCTCAGATTGCTTACACATTTGTCCACAAGCATACGTTCTTCCCCATAGAGCCTGCGCTCAGAATGGCGTCGACTGCAGATGATCATTCGTACAATTCTAAGACAGGATGCAGTGTTAGCCCAAGACAGCACTCCTCTCTTGTACCCTCCCTATCAGCTGAGGTAAGATGCCCCTTCGTCGGTGATTCCCGCCCTGGCGACACTTTCCGCTGTGGATGCGGCGTAATCCATTAATTGTGACGTGGAGAGGTGGCCGAGTGGCCGAAGGCAGCGGTTTGCTAAACCGCCGTAGGGACAAAATCTCTACCGAGGGTTCAAATCCCTCCCTCTCCGCCACACGCTCAACCGCATAGTTGCGTGGAGCATAGAACCTCGCCTGACTGGCCCTACCTAATCTTCTAGTGAAATTTCTGTTGTGAGATTTGGAAAGCCTATCGTATCCTTACGTGCGACATTGCCCCATCGACCATCATAAGAAAGGACCTCACTCCATGCGAATTCGTACACTGTGTTTTGCCATAGGGCTTCTCACGCTCTCGACACCGTTATTAGCGGCCTCGCAGGACCCAGCGAATGATGACCAGAAGACTTTGTATGCTCTTGGATTGGCCATTAGCCAATCGCTAGGAACATTTTCGCTAAGCGACGCCGAACTCGATATGGTCAAAAATGGCCTTACCGACGGCGTACTGAAGCGCCCCCCCAAGGCTGACCTCCAGACATTTGGCCCGAAGATTCAACAGCTTCAACAATCTCGAGTGGCGCTGCTTGCTGAGGGTGAGAAGAAAGCAGGAGCCGCATTTCTAACGAAAGCGGCCTCGGAGAAGGGCGCCACCAAAACTGAATCCGGCATCGTGATCACCACCATCAAGCCTGGAACCGGGGCCACACCAAAGGCAGCGGATACAGTCAAGGTCCATTACCATGGCACCTTAACCGATGGGACAGTCTTCGATAGTTCCGTCAAGCGGGGGGAACCAGCGACATTTCCATTGGACAAAGTCATTAAGTGCTGGACC
>Ga0224500_10000376_pt1 | contig 31196 bp, 29 predicted proteins | sample SF_Oct11_sed_USG_FD_168126 | JGI IMG/M metagenome (GOLD analysis project Ga0224500, IMG submission 168126) | Sediment microbial communities from San Francisco Bay, California, United States - SF_Oct11_sed_USGS_4_1 | ecosystem: Environmental > Aquatic > Marine > Sediment | place: USA: California... | reverse complement strand
GAAAGCTGATGCAGGCAAAAGAGCAACGCCTGTGTCTTCTAGTAAATGCCGGCATAATTCATTTGATGTTGTAATTCGGTGAGCACGTAACTTTTCTTTATGGTGTGAGAAATCAGGAAAAAGATAAAAGCCTCCTGCAGGCGGATGTACCCTTATTCCGGATGCGTTCAAATGTGCCGCGCAATAATTTCCTATTTGTTTCAGGATATTTGTTTGCATACTCAAATAATTCAATGTTTTATTGTAGTTTTTATACGCAACTTTTGCCGCCATCTGAACTGGAGTAGGAGCACAGGAATATGTTTCTGATCCAATTCCTATCAGCGCTTGTTTAAATTCAGGTTCTATATTCTTATAAAGAAAAGCAGCCCCGAAACGCCAGCCGCCTGCGCTACACCATTTTGAAAGTCCGGTAGTGGTTATCGTTCTTTCAGGATAGTAGTTTACAAAAGACAGGTGCTCCTGATTGTGGTTAAGCAAGCCATAAATTTCATCAGCAATGACCAAGATATTCAATGTTCTTGCTACCTGAGCAATCTCTTTAAGTTCTTCTTCCCCATACGTTAAGCCGTCAGGATTTCCGGGATAATTCAATATCATGATAGAAACCTTGTGTTTTTTATTCCTGGCAGCATTTCTAATGGTATCAGGACGAACTCTCCATTTTTCTTCAAAGGATGTATTTAGTTTTACAATATTATGTCCTGCTAATTTTGCCTGAGGAGCATAAGAAACCCAGGCTGGTGCAGGAATGAAGACATCCGCCGCTTCAAAGGCCATCAGTATATTGAAAATTAATATTTTTGAACCTGGCGCAATTAATATATCTTCTGGAGCAACGTGTAATCCGTTGTGTGCTTTATGAAACGCCGCCATATGTTGCCTAAGTTCAAAATCTCCCTGAACTGATGAATACTCTTTATGGTGCACTGAATTTTGCAAGGCCTTTAAAACAGATTTGGGGGGCATAAAAGGAGATTGCCCAAACCCGAATCTTATTATGCTTTTGTTTTGATCCGCAAGTTCTTTTGACTGCGTATTGATCAATAGGGTTTGAGATTCTTTTATTTTTCTGTACATGATCGTATTTCGTTATTTTGGTATCATTACCATGTAACGTTTTGCGTAAGTGGTTTTGCTTCTGGTAGGGGCTGATGGATGCCGTTTCTAAATTAATCCATAAATCTTGATTTCAATCTTAATGTTCCTTGAAATGTACTGTAATGGTCTCTGCCAACGTATGGGCGGATTTGTAAACTAACTGCCGGAATTTAACCTGACCTCTGATTTATCGATATGCTTTATTCAAATCGCCTGCTCCATTATTGTGTGAATACATTGTCAGCGGTTCGTTTTATTGTCATCTATTTCCTTTTTTATTTCTTTAATTCCTTCTTCATAGGTAGTGATCCTGAAATCCGGAAACCTTGTTTTGAATTTTGTTGAGTCAAATAGATTATCTGCTTCATATCTTGGAAGTAGTTCTTCTATTTCGCTGGTATTTTTGGCGAAAATACTGGCATCCTGTAAAGTAGATTGAGTAACCGTAGAATAAGCTAAAGGTTTACCAAATATTTCGGAGCAAAGGTTTATGAATTGCTTGTAAGTAAGTCTATTATCGTCACAGGGCAGGTGCCAGGTTTGGTTATAGGCATCTGGTGTGTTTCCAATCAATGCCATGGCCTTACTGGCATCTGGCGTAAAAATCATAGTCCGGAACGTATTGTCTTTCATGATGACTTTTAGTTCTTTGCCATTCTTGATATTTTCAAAAATAGTGGAATTGGTATAACTTTTAGTTAGGCCTGGACCGTAAAATTCCGGAGCCCTGCAGATAACGGCATCTATCGTTTTATTCTCAATTTCCTTCAATAACATTGTTGTTATTTCTCCTCTTACTTTTCCTTTTGGGCCGAGCGGTTCAAACACAGTTGCCTCAGTCAACAGCTTGTCATTTTGGGGGTACATATAGGTGTTATCGAAAAATACCAGTTTAGAATTATGTGCTTTACAGGCATTTATCACATTGGTCATTATGATTGGCCACTGTTGAACCCATATTTTTGTATCCAAGGGTAAACCCGCTGTGAAGTATACAATGTCGCTGTTTGCAATTGCTTCAGAAGTCTTGTTGGCACTCAAAAGATCGGCGCTGAAAAGTAAATCTGTGTTATTAACTTTTTTTGGATTTCTGCTGACTAGTTTTATGTTGGCGGTATACTTATTCTTCAACTCCTTCGCTAATTCCACAGCAATCTGCCCGTTGGCGCCAAGTATTGTTTGCATATTTTTTAACATTTAATGTGATAGTGACCGCTAACGTCAGGCATAGGAGCAGTAGCTGCATGAGATATAACGCATTGCGCTAGGAGTCGCAGCTGGGCACCAACCCTGGTCACAGGCTGTGTTGTTATTCTTTTTTCAACTCAATTGCGCCTCATCCATCCATGGTCATTTACTAAATACCTCAATCAAAACCTCCACTCCATTCCTGACAGTAACAACGTAATCTCTTTTGTCCGCTGGATGTTGGCGTGGATATACGACCTGGTTTTCGATGCTGGGAGACAGGTCGCGATTCCGAAGGTACGCGCCCCAATCTTTGAGGTCTGCTTCAGTAAGTGAATTGTTTCTTTGTTTCTCCATCATCCTGATCATAAAAGGTTCCCGGGAATTGCTAGTCCAGCGGGTAGCATCCTGCCTTACTTCAACTTTGTACCTGCCTTCCACCGGTCCCTGACCTTGGGGAACAAGAAATCGCCCGAGCTCACCGGTTCCGGTATTCGTAATGTATACAACAACGGGAGGCATCCCGTGATTTTCCAGCGGCGTCAGAATCACCATACCTTTGCTAAGCGGCGACCCATCTAACTTTACAACACCCGACAGGGGCACTTGAGGCTTGTTCGTTAGAAATCCGCCGACCAACAGCCAGTTGTGCAAAAGATTTGTCCATTGCCCAAGAACAGGATCGCCAAGCGCAAAGCCTGTTCCATGAATTCCATTTCGGAAGAAATGAGCTTCCACCGATGCGCCCGCGCGAAATAATCGTGTATACATTTCAAGCATACCTCCCTGGCTACCCCTGTCTTCCACGGTACCATACATGAATGTTGGCGGTAGGTTGGCGATAGCAGCAGAATCTGCAGAAGGAGGGATACGCATGGCTCCATAACCCAATATTATGAAATCAGGTTTCGATGACATGCCGTCAAGAGGATCGGCAGCATCAGGCTTTGTGACCAACGTATTTAATGACATGTCTGTAATCAAATTAGCACCGGCCGAAAATCCAATCGCTCCCACGCGATTTGTAGATAAGCCGTAGTCTGTTGCATGCGCACGGATGTACTGCATCGCGCGCTGCCCGTCGCCCACCCAATCATTCCTGCCATATAACGGGCGCAACCTATAGCGCAGGAGAAATGCCGTGATGCCATGTTCCTTTAGCCATTGTGCTACCAAAACACCTTCATGATCAACAGCACGAATCGTAAACCCGCCGCCGGGTACAACTAGTATTGCAGCACCATTACGCTTGTCCGCTGTGGGAATGAAGGGAATGACAGCAGGCTTATCCTCATCGCTTACGCCAGTACTACCGGGGGCACCATTCGGCCATAATAAAATGGGATCTGCCAATTTTTGCCCGACAACAACTGATGTAGTTGAAAGTAAAGCAAGATGGAAAAAGAGCCAGGCTGGTTTCATGGATACAGGATGTTGGTAGAAGAAATAGAATGTTTTGAATATAAATAAAAATCAGGACATCTTATTTCATAGCAGAATGGTTCAATGCAATGGTACCGGTATCCTTCTAATCACATTCCTCAAATACATGGGATTCTAGATCCATGGATGGATATCCAGGTTGTACAGCGACTGAAGTAGAATTCCGGATGATTGTCCAGGGAATAGACTCCAATCCCTCAAGCGTCAGGGATTTCTTCCCTTATCGATTTTATATAACAAAAACGAGTTGAGGTAATTGCACCTCAACTCGTTCCAAATTATCTACAATGTTTGTTTTATACTTAATATACCCTACTGCTGTTCGAAAATAATGTCGATATCTATCAATGCAACCGGTATTGTTGGTTCTCCTAATGCAGCACCGGGCATTGGTAAATTCAAGATATAGCCGGAAAGTGTATTGCCACTAAAAGATAGACCTTGAACAGTGGCTGTAATAGGGCTTGGAAAAGGAGGATTGCTTAGATTTAAGGCAAGCTTTGTATCATTTTCTGTGCCAGCCCATGTTCCTGCCTGCACTGGGCTAACGCCAGGCTCACTTAAACACACAAAGAACAGTGAACCGCTTGCTTGAAGATCGATAGCCGTATTTGCAGGATCAGCGCAGGTAACAACACCAAATAATCCATTTGCAACTGCGTCAGAAATGTCCGTTCCAGCCGGGTAGGTAGTATTCCCGACAGTTATACTTTTTCTTAGTGAAGATGATATAAACTGATATTTACCTGTCAACGATTGTGCTTCCGGGTCATCATCACCGCACGAGGTGAGGGAAAGAACCAATCCGACAACAGTTAAGCAAAGTAAGACCTTAAACGGAGTTCTTAAGAATAGCATATTAGGATCATTTATAAACCGGCATTAAAGTAACGTATTACAACTCAAAAAAGCAACCACCGTCTTGATCTCCATTGAATTGTGTTAAAATATTGTTATAATTACTAATCAGAATATTACACATGCAAAGGTCTTTTTGCCATCCGCAGATTCTTCTGGCTATCATTTTCTTTCATTCGATTAATTGCATCGCGCAGCAAACAACAGTTAACGGTAGAGTTGTAGATCAGGTAACTCGGCAACCCGTAGCGGGGGTTAATATAATTATTGACAATACTGATCTGGGAACCGCTTCGGACGTTAATGGAAATTTTAGTTTATCTGCTCCCCAGGCAATCCCCTTTACTATGATTTTTTCTTTTGTGGGAATGAAGACACAGAAAATTATTGTCACCAATCCGTCAACTCCTCTTACTGTGGAGATGGTGGAAGAATCTATTTTGGGAGAAGAGGTTGTTGTTTCTGCATCGCGGGCGGAAGAAAATATTTTAGGCTCTCCGGTCAGCATTGAGAAAATTAATTTGGTGGAAATTCAACAGATGTCGGCGCCTAATTTTTATGATGGACTGCAAAATATCAAAGGGGTGGATATGAGTGTTCACAGCTTGATCTTTAAACTTCCTAATACCAGGGGCTTCAATGGCAATACGAATTACAGAATGAATCAGTTCGTTGATGGAGTAGATAACACCGCTCCAGGCTTGAGCTTTGCTGCCGGAAATATTTTTGGCTTGTCTACCCTTGATGTTGAAAGTGTTGAGATGCTCGTTGGCGCTTCTTCAGCATTGTATGGTCCTGGGGGAATGAACGGAACACTGTTAATGACCAGCAAAAATCCGTTTGACTTTCAAGGGATCAGCGCAACTCTTCAATCGGGCGTAATGAATGTAAATGCTCCTAACAGGGATAACTTCAGTAGTCTGATGAATGATTTTAACATTCGGTATGCAAAAGCGTTTACAAAAAAGCTGGCATTAAAAATAACAGCAGGGTATATCTTTGCTGAGGATTGGAATGCTTCAGATTTTCGAGATCGAACGGATTTGAATGATCCTTCTTTAAATAGACAATCCAATCCGGGTTATGATGGTGTCAATACTTATGGTGATGATATAATTGTGCCCGTTAATCTGGCAGATGTTGCACCAGAGGTGGCGGATAATGTGGCCCGAAGTCAAGGCTATGTGCCCGGTAGTCCTGAGTATGATGATATCTACAATCGGGTCATTTCTGTTATGCCTGATCAGGTGATTTCCCGCACGGGTTTTCAGGAGAGATACCTGGTGGACTATGGAACTAAGAATTTTAAAGCCGGAGCAACTCTTCACTATAAAATTCACAATGACTTAGACGCGATTGTGCAAGGAAATTACAGTAATGGAACAAGCGTATATTCAGCGCAGAATAGGTTTTCGTTGAATAATTTCAGCATCTATAGCGGACGATTGGAGTTGAAGGGCAAGAACTTTTACATCCGTAGTTATGGAATGATTGAAAATTCCGGAAACACCTATGATGCTGGTGCAACAGGTTTGTTAATCAATGAGGCTTGGAAGCCAAGTGAGGATTGGTATACCGATTACATTCAGTATTTTACGCAAACTGCTTTGCTGGGGGGAACTGAAGAAGATGCACATCGCTTTGCCAGACTTGTTGCTGACAATCGGGCGGAGAATTTCGGAACTATTTTTAATCCCCTTAAACCTGCTATCCCAATTCCTGGATCGGTCGAATTCAACAACTACAAAAATGAAATTACAAGCACCCCCATAAATAACGGCGGCTCAAAGGTAACTGACCATAGCAAGCTTTTTCACATTGAAGGACTGTATAACTTCGATAAACAGATACATTTTATGGAATGGATTGTTGGGGCGAGTCACCGGATCTATATTGTTGACAGCGAAGGAACAATTTTTTTTGATAAACCGGGAGATCCAATTGTTGTCAATCAGTTTGGAGCGTTTACTCAATTAGGAAAAAAATTTCTTAGGGATCGGGTAAAACTTACTGCCTCTGCACGCTTCGATAAGAATGAAAATTTCAAGGCTCAGATTACGCCTCGGTTTTCTTTTGTGTATGCATTGAATGAGTCCGGTGACCGGAATCTTCGCGGTTCATGGCAAACTGCGTTTCGTTTTCCGGCGATTGCAGATCAATGGATAAACCTGAATACGGGAAGGTATATTGTACTTGGTGGCTTACCGCAAGTCCAGCATAGTTATGACTTTGATACCAACCCCGTTTATCCCCTGTCTGGACAGAATCCGATAATCGATAAGCCGGTACTTGATAATGGACCCTTTATTATTCCTTCATTTGTTCCTGAAAAAGTAACGGCATTGGAATTTGGATATCGTGGCCTTCATCTTCAAAAGAGTGTTTTGATAGATGCATATGTTTATCAAAATATTTATAGTGGCTTTATGGCGCAGCAAAATCTGGCGCAAAATCCAAATACGCCGGACGAACGTAGGTTTCAGACAACAATTAGTACAACAAATCCTGTTTCATCCTATGGTTGGTCGGCCGGAATTGATTGGTTTTTGAGGAGAGGTTTTTTGATAAAGGGTAACATTAGTTTTAATGCATTGATCGATGAGAATGAAAACCTGCCCGGGTATCAGTCTGCTTTTAATACGCCCGACTATCGGTACAACATTACGGTGGGGAATCGTCATATCACGAAACGGATGGGATTCAATGTTACCTGGCGTTGGCAAAATGACTTTTTGTGGGAGTCCTCCTTTGGCGTAGGCACTATACCGGCTTTTGGTACACTTGATGCGAACATTAACTTCAAGTTTGAGTCAATAAAATCCTCAATAAAGATTGGAGGCTCTAATCTCTTGAATAAATATTACACCACTAATCTCGGAAGTGGTCAGGTAGGCGGCTTATATTATTTCACATGGTCGTTTGATGATGTGTTTAAGTAAGGGTTTTCGACAGCACATGTAACAGCATCATATGCCCCCTGGAAACTACCCAGAATAGCATCACCTATATCTTTTAATAGAAAATGCAATAAGTTCCCTGTGTATTTCATTGTTACTTTAAGTGAATCCATACCAACCTGTCCCAAAGTGCCAACTTCTAATACGTCGTTTGTAAATTCAAATGATCGATAAGAATAAACTGAAGGGCAATTATTGCAACTTATAAATGAAAATATCGGAATTAGCAGTATGAGGTTTTTCATTATGAGGTTCTATATGTTATTACCAGAAGATTTCTTCAGCGTTTCATATACGGCACAACGTTTTGTATATGAGCAGGAGCGGATAAACAGCTACGACTTTTCAGAAAGCAAGATAATCATTAAATACAAAAAGCGGTTCAGGTTTCCACCCAAACCGCTATTGCTTATATACTCCTTGTTGTAGGGAGTTTTATCCTTTTGGTTCCGTCTTATTAAACATATATCGAGCAATTTTCCATTCTCCATCAACTTTCTCGAACACGAATAACTCTCTGTTTGCTTCTGGTGCTTCAATTCCGTCTGCAAGTATTTTAACCGTCCCTTTAGAGCTTGTAGTAGCAAAAGCCATATTTCCTTCTACCACAATTTCTTCAATAAAAAATTCAATGTTTAATTGAATTTGAGAAAACACAAATTCGTATGACTTTAAAATGCCTTCAACACCAATTCCGGATGGAGCTTCGGTTGGCATGAAGACGCCATCTTTAGTGTAAAGACTTTGAGCCAATTTTGCATCTGAGGTATTCAAAGATTTTTGATACGTGCTCAGTAATTCTTCGATTTTCTTCTTTTCTTCTTTTTGCATAATTTCTTTTTTTTCTATTTGTGTTTTATTGTCTGATTCAGTTTTATTTTCGTTTTGAGTGCATGACACTAGCGCTGCTAAGATCAATGCTGTCAATAGTATTTTTTTCATGTCTTAATTAGTTGATTTTATCCACTCATTAAGTGAAGTGAATTCTTCTGTTGCAATTTCTTTAGCCAATCGAATTTGCACTTCCGAATTTGGTCCCATATAGGTGTGTGCTTCAAAATAGGCCAGCATTTGGGCAATTTCTCCAGCCCCTTGAAAGAAGCCTGAAAACACTTCCGTAGGAACTTGATCAAAGCTGTAATCTTTCCCATTGGCTTTGAATGCATCCAAAATGTCATTGAAGCTATTGAATTCTGTGGCTAACGATAAATAACTCCCATTCCCCACTTTTTCAGGATTTAGGAACGCACCAGCAACTACCTTACCTAAATCATTGATATCCGACATATGGATTCCTTTTACAGTAGGGTCAATCGGTAGTGTCCAACCGATAGAACCGTCTTGCTGCGTTTGAGCGCCCATTTGTCCAGTAAGGTTTTGGAAGTAGAAGGGAGGTTGAACAAATGTGTAGTTTTCGAATCCAGCCTCTTTTACCAACTCATCTACTTTGGCCTTACCAGTAAAATGAGGAACATCAAACTTGCTATTGCTTATCTTTTCCACATCAGGCAGGGTAGACCAAATAAAGTGATTTACACCTGCGTCTTTAGCGGCTTGAATAGCAATTTTACCTTGAGCAATTTCATCCGCCCCTTCCCAGAAGTTAGTAACAACAAATACACCATGTGCGTTTTTAAATGCATCAGTTAGTGAACTTAAGTCGGTAAGATCAGCCTTTACCACTTCATGGGCTTTACCCGAATAGTTGTCAGGGTTTCTTGAAATGGCTCTGACCTTAAAATTACCTTCTTTAATCAATGCATTTACGACTCCTTTACCTTGTGAACCCGTTGCGCCGATTACTGCAATTGTTTTATTTTCCATGATTTATATTGTTTAATGTTTATAACAATACAAAGATGGGGTATATCAAAAGGACGTACCCATAAGGTATCTTAAGAAACAGTCTTAATATGGATTAAGATTTTGCAATTTTCTTTCGAATAGCGCTTAGAAACTCAGGGGTTACACCGAGGTAAGATGCTATCTGAATGTTTGAGATACGGTTAAAAAATTGAGGGTAGCGTTTTAGAAAGTCTAAATATCGTTCTTCGGCAGTCGAACTAATATTTTGTATTGTTCTTTGCTGTAACCCAACCATGGCATTTTCAGCTAACACTCTGAAAATCCGATTGAATTTGGGATAATCAACAAAGAGATTAAGCTGATCTTCTTTTTTGATTTGAAGAATAATAGAATTCTCGACAGCTTCTATATAAAGCTTGCTTGGCTCCTCAGCATGGAAACTACTAATATCCCCAATCCACCAATTTTCGACTGCAAATTGTAGGTTGTGTTCTTTGCCCTTATCATCAATGAAGTACATTCTGAAACAACCTTCAAGAACAAATGTGTTATGCATGCAAATCTCCCCCTCCTGAAGAATAAACTGCCTTCGCTTAACTCTTCTTTCTTTAAAAAATGCTTCCACAAAAACCTTCTCTTCGTCATCGAGAGGAAGAATTTTATTGAAGTAGTCTATGAGGGGTTTTGTGTTCATATCTAATTTGCTGCAACGTTTAGTATATAGAGATTAGGGCAGTAGAAAGCTATGAACTTTATAGTTTGTACTGAGCCAAAGCGTTTTGTTTTTAACTTAAAAACATTTCTTAAAAGCGAAATCAAAAATTTTGGTGGTGTTGGTTAAATAGCACTGAACTTTCGTAAATCACTGAGAGCTCTATGTGCTATTTACAGTGTTGGCGGTAGTTTGCAACTTTGTTGTCATTTGAAATTGTTGTTGTAAGTTCCCCTTTTTTAGTACAAGTTATAAATATAAAATTCTTCCGTTGAGCTGCACCCGTAATCGTCAGATGTTCTCTCATTCATGCCAGTCATTTGATTTTAAGTCCACGAGTTGTCTTAATGTCCACGAAGCCCAGGAGGAATAAAAAAAAACCGCAGATTTGCTGCGGGTTCCTGAAATCTGACTTCTTGGGTGAATTAGTCTTTACTGTTGAGATACTGGAACAGACTACCCGCGTCACCGTAAATTTGCTGTAACCGGATTTTTCCGTCTTCATTAAAATCAAAGGATTCATAACCGGCAAGCCTGCCTGTTTTTGCCGCTGTACTGTCGGTTGCCGGCTTGGTAACTTCCCACAATCCATAATACCGCACCGAGCCGTTCATGGTTAAAGTTTTTTGATCCACTCCCGGCAAAAGAATGAGGGAATCCATTCCGAGTAACTTGAAGTCGTAAGCCGCCATCATTCTTTTATCTAAGTCAATCATTTCTTGCAGCGATTGATCTTTCTGGCTGCCGAAACTGGTGCCCACAGACACAAAATCATCTGAAAAGATAGTGTAGTCAATATTTTCGGCCTGAAAGGCCTTCAAATATGCCATTACCGTTGCCGAATTCTTTTTGAACATCTCATTGGCAGAATTATCTGCCGGCGGCTGGCAGGCTGCGAAGGCCAAAAGCACTGCCGTGATCATGAATAGTTTTTTCATTGGTAGTAAGGTTTAGTTTGAATGAAACTTTAAGTTAGAATATTTTTGGCTAACTGCCATTGCTTGTTTGGTAGCTATTACCAGTTTTCTGCCCGAAGAAAAAGAATCCATTTTAGCTAATTACAGATCAATCCGAACCCAATGAAATCTCCTCCCAATTCAAATTACCAATATACCTGCGTGAAACCTTTCCTTGCCCATCCATCGCGAGTAAGTGAATCCACTCATTATCACATAGATTTCGGACGGAAAGATGCTTTTCAAGAACCGCATTCATCGCTTCAATGGGCGCCTCTATGATCACATTCAATTTCGCCGGCTCATGCTGGTATTTTTCGCCATCATGTACCGATTGAATCGGTAGTCCCACTCTTAGATCTCCTGAATAGCCTTCCAACACACCCACACCAGCCGTCACGTTGTGTAAGGTCTTATTGCCCGATCCAAAGTTTTTGTTGTCTACCGAAGAGGCATAGTACTGCAGGTTGATCCAACTTGTCACTACCATCGGAGCGGTCATGATCAATTCGAGTATTGAAAATTCTTTGTCATTTCGCCATTCATAAGAATGCAAGAACGATCTGCCCCCAAAGTCAATGTTTTTCGTTCTTGCTCTTGGCGCCACCACAAAGGCAGAACAACCGGCAAGCCCCCACTCTGGCCGCACTTGTGACCAGTCTTTGCTTCTTGCTTTTATTGCGCTATCCACGTCTGCTTTGGTAGACATTCTCAAAGCTCTTTCCGTGCGGGTAGCGTGACCGGCTTGAGCCAGTGAATTCTTAAGGTTTTGAAGTTCTCCCTTCAGATTAATGGGTATGTCTTGTTCGTTGAAAATACTAATCTCATCCGTAGTGGTATCATGGAGGCATGCCAGGAAAACGGTGCTCTCCGGGATGTGTATGTTCTCATCCTTGAGGTGTTTCCGTACGGCCTGATCGTTGAGCACCGCTGCGGCCACTTTGGCATTTGCTTCACCGGTGTGTCCTCCGCAAGCCCCACAATCAAGCCCGGTGGCATGTGGATTATTGACGGTCGTTGATCCGTGCCCTACTATCAGGACAAACTTTCCAAAGTTGTCTGTCAGCGTCATAGCATTCAAAGCATTTTTAGCCATTTGAAAGCGTTGTTCCAGGGGTATCCCTACCGTTTGGTGGTTATGGACGGCAACATCCAGGCTAATACTTTTGTTTTTGGACTGCTTACCTTTCAATCCCGCTTCATCAGGATGAGCAACAGGTCGCGTCAGGCCAAAGGAATCTGTAAAAAGTTTTGGGAGGTAATACAATCCTATTGGACTGACAAAACTAAAACAGGTGATGGCCCCAGACTTAAACGATTTCCAAAGTTGCTGAACCTGATGCTTTAGTATGCGGCTTTGATAGGTCAATTGATTTAGCCTTTTATCCGGAATTTCTTCCAAAATGGTAGGCCCTGTTTTTATGAGGACTGGGCATTGAGCTTCTCCTTTGTCATGTGCAATCGGAACATAGTTGATTGGGAAGGCAAAAAATCCGGCAAACCCAATGGTTTCTATTCCCTGATCTACCAACTCCAAATTTCTGCGAAACACTTCAGACCGAACATCTATGCAGAAAATAGCTTGCGCCTTGGCTTGATCGGTTTCATTATTTTCAATAGGATCTGCTTGTTTAAACTTCTCAATGATTTCACGCTGGGTGGCCAGGTCAAATGCCTCCTGCAAAATGAGCTTTTGGGACACGAGGTCGTTAATTATCGCCCGTGTTTTTGTTTGGGCTAAAACTCTTTTGGCACCAATCCACTTTACCCGAAGTTTGGGGCTATCCAGGCATTGAAAGAGGCAAGCTTCCCAGCAAATAAGGACTGCCAAAAACTCGATCAGCTTTCCGTCTTTTCCGCCATACAATTCACTTTCCCAATCGAGACGGGCGGCATATGCTGACCATCCACCTACTCGCAGTAACAGGCGATGTAAGTAAATAGGCAGTTCATTGTTGGTTACCGCGAGTATTCCCAGAGCAGTTTCTACCGCTTCCAGAGAATTATCAGGTAGGGCTTTAACGGATTTTCTGAAACCTTTTAACCCAGTAATCTCTGGCGTCCGATCTACCTCGGCCTCCGCTTTCCACGCGGCAAAGGGTTCCGATTTTTGGTCAGCAGCCACCCAGGAGGCTTGTCCCATATCAAAATAGGAAGCTGCCCAAGTTGAGACTCTGGATATCACGAAGCGGCTCCAGTCTTTTTCCGTGACACGGGCTGCCACATCAATCAGCGTGGACATGGCTGCCGTATGTTGATCCTTATCGTCAGAATTTTCCAGCTTGCCGATAAATGCATCAACATCTGTATGCCCAGATGATTTTTTGCGCAAGGCTGCAGCCAAATCTTCTCGCGTTATTATTCCTTCCTGAATTTTACACGTGTAAAATGAAGTCGGCAAGGTCATTTGAATGCCTCCAATCGCGGCAAGCTGCTGAGCTACAGTTTCAAATTTTTGGTCCGTCAGCCCAATGTATGGGTTCACAGCCACAAAATTTTCCAGTGGCCAAACCGGAGCAATTTTTTTACAGGCGTGACGCAGGGCCTCTACAAGCGAGCCGTTTCGTATGTCCTCATTAAGTGTCAAGACTTGGTCTTCCATGTTCGTTTAGATCAGTTGTTAAATTGTATTGTTTTGAATCATTACTAGGCTAAGCCAACCGGCTCATTCGGTTCAAGAATTTCTCTTGGTTTTGATGGTAGATTATGAGCGCCCGATTCCTTTATTGCCAGCCTGCTTTCTGAAGAATGAATGCGCAAGGCACCAACCAGTCCGTCAAAAATGGCACTGGCATAAAAGCCGTTTTTCACGTGTATGGCAAGGGCTTTATAGTAAGGCTTTGGGGATAATCCAGGAGCCATGATCTGAGCAAAAACTGCCAGACCAAAGGCCAGCATGATGACACCTGCTGCCAGTAATTTCCCCGATCCCGGCATAGTCAAATCCGGTAGTTGAGAAGCGAGCATGTAATGGGTGCCTGATTCAAGGGAGAAAAAAGCGATAGTCACAAGCAACGCCATAAGTGAGGCCTGAAAGACCAATCCGACATTTCTCTTTGAATCAATCGCTGAGGTCAATATCCGAGCTAAGCCCAAAATGATTACTGCACCAATGATCAGAAGAGATGATTCCTTCTCAGGGTCAATTCCCCATACAAGGGCGAATACTGTATAAAGTGTTAAAGCCATGACCATTCCCAAAAAGATTTTTATTGGGTTCATAGTCGGGGTTACTTTTTTCACTTTTGCCCCTCTCATCACATCGACCACACTGCCAGAGGAAAGGAAGGCATGTGCTTTGTAAAAAGAGTGTGCCACCAGGTGAAGCATGGCTGCAGGGTAAACACCTAGCCCACAAACCATCAGGCTGAAACCCATATGGGCGACACTTGAGTAGCCGAGTGCGGTTTTGACAGATGTTTGCGTTAAATAAGCCACCGAAGCAAAAAGGGCGGTAAATCCTCCTACTATCATCAGTAAGACTGGCGCTGCAGTGCTTGCATCCATCACAAAAGCCATTCGAATGATCAGAAAGGGTCCGGCATTTAGCAGCCCGGCATGCAGCAGAGCAGACACAGGTGTAGGCGTTTCCATTACCTCAATTAGCCAGCTATGCGTTGGGAACTGTGCTGACTTCAATAGAGCTGCCAGGACTAAGAACAGTGCGGGTCCCTCCGCAGCCAGAAAAGGAAGGTTGGCAAATGAATTACCATTGATTGCAGTAAAAATGACTTCAAGGTTTCCAGAGCCAAAGTGACCGTATAGCATTATGATTGCTATGAGAAGACTCACATCACCCAGACGGGCAAGGATAAACTTCTTTCTCGCGGCAATTTGAGCTCCCGGACGGTCGTGATAAAAAAGCAATAATCGATGCAACGAAATACTGGTTAGAATCCAGGAAGTCAGAAGCAGGCCAAGATTACCGGAAAGAACCAGCAATTGTACCGAGGCAATTGTTGCCGCCAGTCGGCCGATGAAAGCACCTTGTCGTTGGTCTCCATCAAGGTAGTTGATGCTGAACTTTATGATGATGAAACCAAGAAAGGCTATCATTCCGAGCATAAGAGCACTCACTGCATCTAATCGCAGACTGAACCCGAAATCATAAAACCCAATCAGGTTGGTTTCCAGAAGACCATAGTTTATCACCAGAAAACCGCATATAATGGCTACTGCCAAGCTGATGAGCGTAACAATCGTGCTGATCCTTTTAACCAGCTGAGGCTTAAATCCTGATTGAAACCAAGATGCAATAGCCGCGACGACAAAAACCGCGGGAGAAAGTATGGTGATCAGAGTTATTAAATTTTCTGACATAGTGTAAGTTTATTTTGATGCGTTTGAATCAATGAGTTCAATTGAAATGGTCGAATTCACCCGAACGGATTTTCCGGATTCTTTTGCTTCGTTGATTAATTCTCTGGCTTGTTTTTGAGCGATCTTCAACTCACTAATTCGTTGAAGTAAATCGGGATCTTTAGCGCCAAATCGGATTAGTTGGCTGAAACTTTTGACCTCATGAAAATTGATTTTCATGGAAAAAAGGTCAGTTACAATTTCTAATGCATCATTCGGTGAAAAATCCCCTTGAACAAGGTCGAAAGTGCCATTTTCCACTGCGGTGATTTGTTTTTCTTCAGTAACCATCATGATTTAATGTTTTTGTTATGCGTGCAAATTTGTAGAACACTTTTCATAAATTTTTATTTATATTTAATATGTATTACATAAAATATATTTATGCATTATACTATTCATCAATTGCAGATCTTCTTAAAAGTGGTGCAAACCCAGAGTATCACTAAGGCATCTGAAGAGCTATTTATGACGCAGCCAGCCGTTTCTATCCAGTTGAAGAACCTTCAGGGTCAATTTGATATACCCCTCACAGAGGTGGTTGGCCGTCAGCTGTACATCACAGAATTTGGAAAGGAGGTGGCCGTAATAGCAGGACGGGTCATTCAGGAATTGGAAAATATCAACTATAAAACACAGGCTTTTCAAGGGATGCTGACCGGCAAACTAATGATTTCATCTGCTTCGACTGGCAAATACGTGATCCCCTTTTTCTTAGCCGGATTTCTCGAACAACACACCGGAATTGATCTTGCGCTCGATGTGACAAATAAGAGCCGTGTAATAGAGAGCCTCAAAAGCAATGAGACTGATTTCGCGCTGGTATCAGTGTTACCTGACAAGTTAAATGTGGAGAAGGAAATGCTAATAGAAAATAAATTATACCTGATGGGGAACGAGGCGGCGAGAAATGAAGGCAAGCCGTTGATCTATAGAGAAGAAGGATCGGCGACACGAATGTCCATGGAACATTACTTTGAAACCCATGAGGGCAAACAAAGAAAGAGAATGGAGCTTACGTCCAATGAAGCGGTCAAGCAAGCGGTAATTTCGGGTATTGGAAATTCTATAATGCCTTTGATCGGGGTTCGCAATGAACTTTTGAATCAGGAAATTCATATTATTCCATCACCCGGACTTCCGATCCAAACAGATTGGCAACTTATTTGGCTAACAGGCAAAAAGCTTTCTCCTGTGAGCCAGGCATTTCTGGAATACATCAGAACGGAGAAGCAAAACATACTGGATAGGCACTTCGGTTGGTATCTGCAGTATTGAGAATGTAGCATTGGGTTACACGATCGACGGATAGGCATAAATGTGCTCCGGCGCGCTGCTATGAAGCGTATGCGCTTAAATACCTACGTCATTGCCCCGCGTTGCTAGCGAAATTTTAATAACACAAACCTTAAGAACCTGCAATACAGCATATGTTGTATACTTCCGATGTAATATCCATAACAGTACATCCTTAATTGTGCCCCTAAAATATTGTCCAGGTTGAAATGGGAGCGATAATGGATAGGTATGAAAGCAAGACTGAGAAGCGACTGCGATCCATTTAATCAGCTGAACAACATAAGTATTTGGAATGTTTTATGAGCGCCCGTGATATGTATAATTTCCCCATGTCACAACTGCTGCTTTTCAACAGTCACAACATGTGCCTGGATCTTGCCATCAACGTTTTTCAAGCCGAATCGTCTGCCAATTGCGGCTGCAGCAGCATCTATTGCTTCGCGCATCTTTGCAGCATCTCGAGACTCGATCTCATTCTTAAATGGGGTCCCCTGACAATATGCAATTGCCGGAATTTGATTTGAAGTTGCCTTGCTGCGTGCCTCAACAGTTTCTATTTCTGGTTTGGATGTAAACCCTGCATTTGCTAAATCCTTATTAATGAGATTGCAGTCATGATAACCGTGTGGTGTTCTTACCAAGAAGCGTGGTGGGTCAAGCGGGAAAACTGCCTCCAATGCGGTCGTTATCGTGTCAGCAAATTCGTTTTCTTCGATACGGTCCCATACATTGAAAATGAAAACACCTCCTGGCTTTAATACTCTATGTACCTCGGAAAAAGCTTTCGATTTTTCAGGAAAAAACATAGCACCGAATTGACAAACAACAGCATCATAGGTTGAGTCTTCAAAAGGTAATTGCATTACATCCGCTTGTTTCCACTCAACAAAACGGGTAGTTCCAATTGCTATGGCCTGATCTATCATAGTTTGATTTAAATCTGTGGCAACGATAGCGACCTCTGGTGGCAGTTTAGTTGCTAAGGCACGTGTCAGCACACCTGTGCCAGCTGCGAGTTCGAGCATACTAAAAATTGACCTTGATCCTAACCTTTGTACAAGGTCAGTAGCATACGATTCAAAAATCAACGGAACAAGAAGTGTGTCGTAGATTTTGGGAATAGAACCGTCAAATGCTTTATCTATAGCTGATTTGTCCATTCAATTGTTAAAGTTATAGAGCCAATGAAGTTAATCAGTTTAAAAAACGCTGCACTAACCCAGCCATTGATTATGATAATCTCAACAGCAGATGCATTCCCCTTGTCCTATTTAAAGATTATTCTCCACTGACTATTGATTCTGATTGAGTGAAAAGCCTCAGATTGCCTTTTAATTTCTCTAATGTATTGGAAGGAGGGATCTGCAAGTCAATTATGTTTTGAGCGTTATTCAACATCCTTAATTTTCGCCCCGCGGCTTCTTGTAAGGCGGTTGCGAGTCCTTTCACTCGCTCCGAACTGTCCCACGTTACCAAACTAAATTAAGAAAATACTTTTGATACCTACACTGATCCCCCGCATTGCATAAAACATATTTTGTTAGCGGCTGCTCTAACTATTTTCAATTAACAGATTGGTAGTTGTTTCTATAGCCCATCAGCCAACCAATTGGCGTAAGTATCAGGTAAGTTATCAGTTGAATAATCCACGGAGGATTAACTACACGAATATCGTTTTTGTGCTTTAGCATTATCATTGATGCATGTATAAAAGTAGGTATTCCCTTTTCGTTTAACTTGCCGTCCCGTGATAATGCAAAAAATGTTTCGAAAAATTCGTCAATCGTTAGTGCAGGTGAAAATTGCTGAATGCTATGTGCTTCTTCATCGTCTTGATTCCAAAAATAATGTGGAACACCAGCAGGAATAATGATTTTTTCGCCCGGCCTAAGAATTTGTTCTTTACCATCAACCCAAAAATGAAGTTTGCCCGTAATAACTTCAGCTGAACTTTCCTGTTTTGGATGAATGTGGATGGGTTCCCTGGTGTCGGTTTTCGGATTATACGAATCTATTGCTAACAAATTGCCATTAGTTTCCTTACCGGTCTTAAGGAAAATCATTTTTTGCCCTGTCCGCGCATTTGCGATTTTGTCTCCTTGCTTTGCCATAACGCTAGGATTAAGGTTATCAAAATTAAATGTTTTTTATCTGTTGTTACAGTGTCCCCAAGAGTTGCCGCTAACCTTTAGATTTAAAGCATCATTCTAAGCGAGTAATAATTGTACCTTTTGTGAGGTAAGTGGGTACACCGTTTCGGTTTTCCGCTTATCCGGAAAAAGCAGCCGGCGTACTATGTCGCCAACCAGTTTGTCGACTTACCAAGCGATTAAGTCCGGCGGTTTTATTAATCGTGAGCCAGGGATCAAATAGATATTCAAGGCTGCGGGCCTGTTATAAAGGCTTCAATCCACAACTCACTTTGTTTAACTCTAGAAAAGGTATGGAAAATGTCGTAAAAATTCAACCGTCCTGGATACTTGGTATAGGTGTATCAAAAAGGGCATAGATGCTTGTTTGATCAGGGTTTTGGTTTATATACCTTCTTTCAATTTATTCTTAGATTTACCTGATATGACTTACAATATCGGTGCAGTGCTTTCCTTCCTGGTGGCTTTCCAGTTATTCTTTATGGCGCTGTATCTATTCACTCATAAAAAGGGCAAAAAAAGAAACAATAGGCTTCTGGCATTGGTGTTTTTAATGTTCGCAATCAACCTGGTGGATTTTACAGTCAGAATAAGTGGATTCATATTCCCCATCCCGATGCTTCATTTGTTGGATGATGCCTTTTTCTTTTTGTACGGTCCTGTGTTGTATTTCTATACACAAGGAGTGGTATATCATGATTTTGCTTTCAAAAAAAGTGACGCCTGGAATTTGGCTCCCTATATCATTGTTACAAGTTATTTTACATATTCTATTTTTTTCACAGATCTGGATACTCAAACGGAAGTTTTTGGAAAAATTGCATCTGCAGATTTCCCAGCATGGATGTCTGTTATCGGCGTGGTTATATTTTTGCATATAATGTGCTACTTATGGTTCTCCTGGCGAACAATCAAAATCTACCAATCTGTAATTAAAGATAAGTTCTCGAGTATAGATGAGATCAACCTGGATTGGCTCAGTTTCATGATCCGTTCCTTTTCAGGCATTACCATAGTTGCTTTGATTCACAACATGATACCTGTGCTTGGCAGTATTTTTTTTCAATATTCTTCAGTCATAGTATTGCTCGTTGTTTCTTTCTACTTTATCAATCTGGTATTGGTAAAGGCACTTAATCAACCTGCCATATTTTCTGGAATTGCTAAAGAAGAAACTGAAAAGTATGCTATGTCCAATCTTACCTCGGAAGAAATTGAGACTTACAAAAATCAACTAACCCGGTTGATGCATGCCGATCGCCCGTACTTAAATGCTGATTTGAAAAGCAAGGATTTGGCAGAGAAATTAGATATAAGTCCCAAAGTGCTCTCTCAAGTAATAAATCAGAGTTTCAGTCAAAACTTCTTTGACTTCGTCAATAACTATCGTTGTGAAGAAGTAAAGAGGGTTTTGCAGGGTCCTGATAAAAAAATAACCATTATTGAAGCTATGTATCAGTCCGGATTTAATTCCAAATCATCCTTCAACAAGGAATTCAAAAAATTGACTGGCCAAACACCCAGTCAGTTTAAGAAGAGCCTCCCATTACAATAAATCGTGCACATCATTCACATGAGATGGGTAAGCCCGTCTGACTTATTTCGTCCGTTTTCCTGAAAGCGGTCGATTGGTATTTCTTTTGACATGAGATTTGGGTCAAACTTTAAACTCAAGTGATATGCAAACTCAAATTGAAAAAACTAGTTCCGGTCAATCCGCCTGGTTAATCTCCCTTTGCGAAGTTCTGATTGTATTTCTTCCGGCCATACTGATGGTGGAATTCATGAGTGCCTGGGCAGGTAAAGACCCTATACGAAGCACTGCTGTCATCTGGGGTGCCTACGTACTTATGTTTGCCTTAGTGTGGATAGGGATGAAACTTCGAGGCGACTCCTGGAAAGACTTTGGTCTTACCTTTACACGGGTCAGTCCCAGTGAGGGTCTCAAAAGTTTCGGACTTTCACTTCTAGTTTTTCTAATTGCCAGCTTAGCCTTTATAATGGGTCCGATACTGATCGCCTATTTCACTGGGGATCAGCCAAATGCTGATTTCAGTAAATATGACTTTCTTAAAGATAATCTTGGCGGGCTTTTTTTGGCACTTGCCAGTGTATACATAGTTTCTTCTTTCGGAGAGGAGGTGATCTTCCGGGGATTTTTGATCAACCGTATTGCAGAAATGACAAAGGCCACAAAATACAATAGTGTCATTGCAGTCATGCTGAGTTCTATTCTATTTGGATTAGTCCATTACGAATGGGGTCCTATAGGTATGGTTCAAACCGGATGTATGGGTTTGGTGATGGGTATATCCTATATCACCCTTAAGAAAAGGTTATGGATATTGATATTGGCCCATGCCTACATGGATACTCTTCTGTTGGTGCAGATATATTTGGCGAGCAACTAAAATAAACTCCTCCACCTTTTGTGAAATCGGTTGATTCTAAAAATGAGATTGTTTCAAGACACTTAGACAATAGCTGCTAACGCGTTCGTGTAAATGGTGTGCTGGCGTATAGCCGGCATGAACATTTTACTCATTGTCAGCTGTGGTTTTCTTTCTGTTCTAATTTTTCAAGATAAATTCCTGTTATTGCCCCAACACTTAATCCTGCGAAAAGGCCTCCAATTACCCCCATTAAAACGTTAAAAGTTATTGTATTCTTTTCAGTCGGAATTGAAGCAAAAAGATATATCCAACATAAGCCTAATCCCCAGCCCAATGCATTTGCTATTATCCATTTGTATGCTTTTTGTGCATATTTCTTTAACGAGAACCATTGGAAAAGTCCGAAGATTGCGCCTAATACCAACCCGCTTCCAATACTCAGAAAAGAAAAAACGTACGGATTTGAAAAATCTATTAATTTATTAACTTCTTGTGTCTCGGTTTCGGCAGGCATAAAAAATAATGAAGGTAGCATACCCAAAAACCAGCCTAAAACTCCGACCAAAATCGTATAAAACATCCATTCTTTTTTTGGGATATTTTCAAACTTGGTGACAATGACTTTCCATTGAAACGAACTCAATATAATTCCTTCAATGAATCCTGCAAACATCATTGTGGAAAGCACTATTAATTTGCTTCCCAAACTTTGTGGTTCCCCGATTATTGAATTAACCCCAAATGCAATAGCACCTGCACAAGCTATTCCCAGTAATTCACCAATTGCACAATTGATTGTCCATTTTTTCCAAAGTTTAGTCATTCAAAATTGATTTTTCTTTGTGATATGAATTTAAGATTGGGACTGAGATGTTTTTTTGTTTAGCGGTTTCCCATATCTTTCCGCTGTAGCTTGTCCAGTCTTCAATATTTTTCGATGCGTCCGCACTTTTTGCCAAGCCAGGAAGCGAAAACATCAAATAGGTTTTGATCACATTCCACCACATGGCTCGATAGACCGCACGACCTTCTTTAAATTTGTTTACATCTATATTCAACTCACTCACTACATTCATACACTCTCTCATCGTAGCGTACATTTTCTTCAATCCATTGAATGTTTTTGTCATTTTTTGAAAACCGTCTTGCTTTGCAGCTTCAAGTAACATTCCTGCATTGTATGCAAAATGGGTCATCAACCAACCTATTATGTCCTTTTCGTTTTGTGGCTTAAATCCTATCGCTCTTAATATAGATTCAAATTCTATTAACTGTCCTATAAAATCGGGATTAGTTACACCCGTTGTAAAATTCGGAGTTAACCAACCTTGAAGAGAGCCATTTACTATTGAGCCTCCAAAGTTTGGAAAAACGAAAACATATGGATTGATGATGCTACTTTCGATCCAAGCAAAGTCATCCCAAACATTACCCATTATGACCAAGACTTGATTTCGATTAAGGTTAGGTTTGATTGTATTGATTACGCTTTTTAGATGATAATGAGCAACAGGGATAATTATGTATTCATAATTCGCAATTTCCTGTGCGTCATTAATTGTTCGATATTGATATTTTATTCCTTTGTTTATTCTATATTTTTTATCTCTCCTATCTGTGAATTTCAAAATTACTTCTTTTGGATACACAACATTTTTTCTCGTAAAATGAGTGATGTGTTCATTTATATTCAGACTTGCACCTAAAAATGTTCCAATATTTCCTTTTCCGATTATCAATATTCTTTTCATTTGTTTCTAATCACAGCCAACGTTTGTACATAAGCCGTGGCGAGTTTAGGGCTGCGTCATTATCCGCGAGCCATGGCTTTAGAGTTAAAGAGAAAAAATACAAATACGATAATCAGAGGTCTACTAAATATCTTCATCATTTTTTTTCGTTTGAGATAGAACTTCTTATGTAAAGCAGTGAGCTTGTTATCATTACTTCTCCAGCAGCAGTAATGAAACCTATTAGTTCCCAACCATCTATCACAAGACTTATAAAACGACCTGCAGATACAGTGCCTACCAAAATGGCAACTGATAATAATACATCTCGTTTTTTGAAGTATGCGCCAATTATTATCATAGCGATTATGCCTAGGCGCAAACCACCTACAGTACCACGAATGTTTGAAAGACCCACTACTTGGGCAGATTCCATTGGAACAAGACCAATACTATCAATATTAAATGGTGCCATTGGATTAAAGTAGGCAAGAACCCAGAACGGTAAAAGAAATAGAACTGTTGAGTATGCTATAAATTTTGATGCGGTTAACAATGTCTTGTTCATTTATTTATGATTTTAAGATTAAAAATAATGGAACAAAGGTGGTGGAATTTTTAAGTGAAAAAAAGGTAAAAACAGTCCTTTGAGTGATACTTTTAGTCCAAACTGAATTGAGCTCTAAAATCGATAGGTGTCGAATTGGTCTGTTTTCAAAAATATTTAGCAAAGTATAGGGGAAAGCTATATTATTTACGGAAAGTTTTTTTGCAAATCCGACAATGATAAACAGTTTCTACGTAGCAGCATTTTATTCAACGATCTTTTCTCTGTTTCAAAAATCCAGTTTCAAAAGTCGAATGACATTTTTGATAACTTATTGCAACTAATGGAGTTGGAATTCGGCACTGAAAGGGAAATCTATCAATCAGACAGTTTAAAAAAATTTGTTGCATAACTTTCTTATCATTTCAGAAAAGAGAAAGGAGAAAACAAAACTTCATCGAAATAAAAAAAGGAACTCAGCTTGACAAGATGCTGTCAATTTTAATTACGTTATTCAAATTGACGGTGATGAATTCGGCATAGCCACCATGCCGTGCCAGCATCATGCCGCCCATTGCCGTTGCTACTTTCTGGCCTGCTTCAAAAGTGCCGCTTGAATCTTCAATTACCTCGCCAACCGCTTCGTATCCTAATGCAAGTTCTGAATTAAATATTCCATATGCACCACTACGATAATAACTCTCGGCTTTGTTAAGCCCAAAAGCCCTCACTTTAATTTTCACCTCTCCAGTTTGAGTCTTTGGTTCCTCTGTCTCAACAATCTTAAGAACTTCAGGGCCTCCGGGTTTAGTTGCTATGATTGCTTTCATTTTGTAAGGTCTTGGCTCGGTTTTATTGAACATATAGCGAGCTATTTTCCATTCTCCATTTAACTTTTCAAAGACAAACAATTCTCTGTTTGCTTCAGGAATAGTGTCCCCGGTTGCTTTAATCAGTGTGGTCCCTTTGGAGCTGGTTACCGCAAATGCCATGTTTCCTTCTACCTGAATTTCTTCAATGAAGAATTTAATATTCAGTTGGATCTGGGAAAAGACATACTCATATGACTTTAGGATTCCTTCAGAACCAAGTCCTGAAGGGGCTTCTGTTGGCATAAAGACGCCATCTTTTGTGTAAAGCGATTGCGCCAGTTTAGCATCAGACGTGTTCAATGACTTTTCATATTCCTAAGCAAAGCTTCTATTTTTTGTTTTTCTTGTTTTTCCATGGTTTCAATATTTTCTATGGTGTCTGTAATTGCTTCGGAATTTTCCTTTTTAGTGCATGATGCCATTGTTGCTATGACGAATGCAGCTATTGCTAAACTTCTCATTTTAATTCACATTTTGCTTAATCCATTCTTCCAGTGGTGTATATGCTTCTTTCGAAATTTCTTTAGCCATTTCAATTTGGCTGTCTGAATTTGGCCCCATGTATGTATTAGATTCGAAATACGCAAACATTTGAACCAGCTCATCAGCCCCTTTAAAAGGAAATTTAGAAAACACCTCGCCTGGGATGTAGTTGAAACTGTATTCTCTTCCAACGGCCTTAAATGCGGCTAATATGTCGTTGAAGCTATAACAGCCTGCTGCTAAGGATAAGTAACTTCCTCTACCAACTTTATCCCCATTTAGAAATGCACCGGCAACCACTTTTCCTAAATCATTAATGTCTGCCATATGCACTACTCGTTTAGTAGGATCAATAGGAAGTGACCAACCAAAGGACCCGTCTTGTTGTTGTTGAGCTCCTAATTGTCCAACAAGGTTTTGAAAGTAGAAAGGAGCCTGCACGAATGAATAACTTGTAAATCCAGCCATTTTCACCAATTCGTCAACCTTTGCTTTTCCGGTAAAATGTGGTACTTCATATTTGCCTTTGCTAATCGCTTCAACATTGGGTAGTGTTGACCAAATGAAGTGATTCACTTTTACCTTTTTTGCAGCTTCAATTGCAGTTCTTCCTTGGTTTAGTTCGTCTGCTCCTTCCCAAAAATTAGTTACAACAAATACACCATAAGCACCCTTAAAAGCATTAGTTAATGAATCCAGGTTAGTTAGGTCACCCAATACAACTTCATCTGCTAGTCCATTGTAATTATTCGGGTTACGTGTAATGGCTCTTATTATAAAAGATCCATTCTTTTTTAAGGCATTAACTACGCCCTTACCTTGTAGTCCGGTTGCACCTACAACCGCAATAATTTTCTTTTCCATTTTGTAATGTTTTTAAAAGTTTAACATTCTAATAAAGGTGATGGAGGCTGAAAGTTTTTGCCTATAAGATTTCTTAAGAAATAGCCTTAAGGTATCTTAAGATTCTGAGATTTTCTTTCTTATTGCACTGAGGAATTCAGGTGTTACACCAAGGTATGATGCAATTTGAACGTTGGATATTCGGTTAAATAATTGCGGGTATCGCGTCAGAAAATCCAAATATCGTTCTTCAGCCGAAGAACCGATATTTTGCAAAATTCTATGCTGCATCGCTACCATGGCATTTTCTGCAAGTACTCTAAAAATTCTATTGAACTTGGGAAAGTCAACAAAGAGTTTATGTTGATCTTCTTTCTTAATCTGGAGGATACTTGAGTTTTCAAGGGCTTCAATGCTTAACCTAGTAGGCGTTTCGTTGTGAAAGCTTCCAATGTCTCCAATCCACCAATTTTCAACAGCGAATTGAAGATTGTGTTCTTTTCCATCATCATCAACCAGGTACATTTTAAAACATCCCTCGACAACAAATGTGTTATGTTTGCAAACATCTCCCTCCTGAAGTATAAACTGTCCTCTCTTTATTTTCCGCATCTGAAAAGCCTTTTCAACAAATTCAATTTCACTCGTATTCAAAGGATGAATTCGATTAAAATATTCTATGATACGCTGTATCTCCATTGCCATAGTAACAAATTTAAACAATTAGCTATTACGGGGTAGGACTCGTGTGCTGAAATTTGGCTCTTAGGTTTACAACACGGTTGAAACAAACTAATTTTCCTGAAAAGAAAGAGGCGACCTAAGGCTATGGCTAGATAAGACCTACCACATGAATCAGGCCCTCTCTCTTTCTCAGGCGGCTCACAGCACCAAATAGAATGTCAGGGTACGGCCCTGTTAAGAGTATTAGTTGTGTGTTCCCTTTTGTTACACCTTAAAACCAAATTTATGAAGAAGCAGGTAATAGTAGGAATTGATGTTTCAAAGTCTTGGCTAGACGCACACCTGGTCATTGAAGACAATGAATTCAAAGAAGGTTTACGTATAGATAATTCTGTACGTGGATTTAAAAAGTTGTTGAAATGGGTAGCCGATCATACCCAGTTAGATGCAACAGCTTGGTTGGTATGTATGGAACACACCGGAACCTATAGCTACAAACTGAACCTTTTTCTGCAAGAGCGAGGCATCAGTCAATCGATGGTCAATCCGCTGGCCATAAAAAGAAGTATGGGAATCATTAGAGGGAAAAATGATAAAGCAGATGCTCGCCTCATCGCTCTTTATACCAAACGTTTCGCAGAAACTCTGGAACTTTACGAACTTCCTTCCGAAGCATTGCAAAAGCTTAAAGCTCAACTTGTTCAACGTGAGAGAATGGTGAATATGAAGCGTCAATTAATATTAGCAAATGACAGTCTCAAGGATCTGCCTGAGCGCCTGATCCATCAGATTACCAAACAGAATGATCAACTGAAAAAGCAAATATCTCGATCGATAATAGAATTAGATAAAGCTATAAACGAAACCATTCGCAGTGAAAGTTCTTTACAATCCAAAGCCCAAAAGATGGAGAGCATTCCCGGAGTAGGAATTCAGATCGCAGCCCACGTTTTGGTAAGTACGCAAGGAATGACGCGCTTTAAAAGCAGTAGGAAATTTGCATGCTATTGTGGTGTTGCTCCATTTGAATATTCAAGTGGCAGTAGTTATAAGGCAAAAACAAAAGTCCACTACCTGGCTAACAAGAAATTAAAAAGTTTATTCCATTAATGCTATACGATGTAAACAAATTTATCGGATGGTCTCAGTGGTGAAACGGGGTACTCCCTTTGTAAGAAACAGTTAAGGGTAAGCCCTCCAAAATTTACAGCTTTGGTCACTTGGATTCTTCTTAGAATTCCCCGTGGGAAATCTTTGTTAGTAAAATGTCGTCCGTTTTTTTTTGAAACCCAAATTTGTCTGGGCCCTATTGCTGCCAACGGTCGTACATAAGCAGTGGCGCCCTTCCGCAAAAAGTGTCACCGTCGCAAAACTAATTTAGGTAAATACTGCTAAAACGCTGCACCATGCCCGCCATGGATTATCTACTTTGTTGTGCGTTCTTTTTTTTATAATCCCCAATCACGGTAAAGTTTTAATTCACCACCTTCTTGTTTATACACAACTAGATATTTGCCTTCACTTTTTACATTACCATTCTCATCTGCCCACTGTGCTACACCAAGTTCAATTATATACTCATCATCTGTAGTAATAGAGTTGGTTATGAATAGCAAATTGGGAGTCCCTTTATCCGATGCATTTTGTATCATTTTACTCCATGTTGATACAATTTTATCATGACCTTTGACTGATCCGAGCATTCCATTAGACAAATAATGGTCGGCTAAGGCAACCGAATCCTTATTTCTGAATTCCTCCGAGAATTGTTTTACCAGTGCTTCAATCTTTATCCGAGCCTCCAACACGTCAATGAAACTCGTTTTTTGAATTGACCCTGACTCTTTATTGTTACAAGAGTTGCCAGCTATGATAAAAATCATAGCCCATACTACTTGATAGATGACTCTAAGTGATTTCATATGAATAATCTAGTTGGTTCTTTTTGGAGCAGGATTATCTCCCATTGAATTGGTGGAACTATTGGTCATTACCCAAACATTACCCTTAATTTCCCATACGATAACCATTACCTTCTGTGTAGTTTCATTAACCCAGTATTCTGCGCAACGACCTGGTGAAACTTCATTTACCCAATATGAAACAATGTAACCTTGATCTGTCAATTTCTTACGTTCTTCTTCGATTTTTTGTGAATTCACAGGGGCCTGGCCGTCATGATAGTTTTCCCATAATTTCCGCGATGCTTCAAGGCCTTTCTGGCAAACTGCTGTTTCTGGATTCAGGAGGACTTCAGTAATCTCTTTAGTTTTCCTATCAAATCTAATAGTAACACAAGTCTGGATTGACTCATTGAACCAATCCTGTTTTTTGCCCATAAAACTTGACGAACAAATCTCATAGCCAAGACTTGATAGTTTCTCCTGTCCTTCTTCAAGTTTCATTTTAACTATTACTTCAACTTCTGCTGGCAATTTATCTTGAGCATTTACTTGGGCTCTTCCAGATAAAGAAATTATAAAAACTAGAACTAATAGTAATATGACTCTTGTCGGTTTCATATTGTTATATTTTAAAAAAATCAAATAACAGGTGCAACACTCCATTTTCATATTGTTTGCTAACGCTTGGGTTTTGTGTCCTTTGCGGGATTAGGAGCCCTTGTTATATGCGTAGCAAGACAAAGCCGACCATCTCCGAACTTTCCCACTTTGCTGAACTAAATTAAGAAATTACTTTTAATATTTACACTAACCCCGCATTGCGCAAACATTTTGTTGCATGCTGTTGGGTTCGTCCGTATAGGTCACAGAGTCTCCAATTGTCAGGCCTATAAATTTAAAGTCCAAGTCAATGTCGGTGTTCAAGAAACTTAACAGTGTTAGTATTGGAGTTCATTATCCTTTTATGAACGCTTTTAACAACATCTGAATAGTTTCTGATTTTCCTATAGGTTCTAATAAGAATATAAAAAGATTCACACCTAACGCTAGGAACGTAGCAGGATGTTTGAGTTTGGTGTATTTCCATGCAGCAAAGAGCAGCATAGAAATGATTAATACTTGAGTCAAGTATATTGGCACCATAATATTAATGTCTGGCCAATCCTTATTATTCAAGCCAACGTATATATTCTGTATTCCACGACCAAGAGCTGGCATCATAATGATAAATACAGTTGAAATAAGCCACCATGCATGATCTTCCATTTTCTTTCTTAGTGTAATGCTTTTTATCACGGCATAGCCAAACGCTGACATCATTATGATTTCCACTACAGCAACACCTAAGAAGAACCAAGCTTGGAATGGTCCAAACCTGTCAGGCATTGTAATGGCGTTCTCAGCGTTTGCTATATCTCTATGCATCATGCTCAATGCGGTTAGGCAAACACCACCTGCCAAAAACATTCCAACCATACCGTTGGTTCTATGTGTTTCAATTTTACCATGAGTAACATAGTATGGCTGAATTATCAGATAGAGATACCAAATTGTACCTGTCCAATAATGGATATGAACAGTCCACGCGTTATCAGAAAAGTCACCCCAATAATCTTTGAAGATGCCAAGTTGCATGATGACCATGGGAATGATCATCCATTTGTGAAGGTCTTTAAATTTGTTCATATCCTAGCCTGAACTTATTATCTTTTACGTCATTGTCCACGGAGCCAACCCAATTGCATGCAACGGTTTGAATAAGGCGCGTTTTAATGCGCTTTATTTTGTGTTGTATGCAGTTATATTATTCAACAGGTTGTGGCTTTGGGAAAGTCCAACTTCCATCTAATATTTCAGCTCGTGGTCTGTATAGCCTGACAATATAATTCCAACCTGGTACGATCGGAATAAAATTGGGCTGTTCCGGATCACCTCCGAAATGGATGGTAATGCTTCCGTCTTCATTTTTTTCAGAGGTTACATTGTTGAAAGAATAAGAGTTGTATTCATTAACCGGCATCCACCCTTTATCGTCATATAGAGTTACTGACCAGAAGGCATCCACCGGCACATCACGCGCAGTTAGTTTATAGGCAGTTTTACCATCGTTCTTTTCGGGAACAATATTCTCGTATGTAGCTGCTTTTGCTGGTAAACCACCCCAACCCATTGCTGCACCTAACATCCAATAAACGGGATCTAATTCCTCCTTAATGCCAAACATTTTTGACGATTCTGTTGCTATCGAAGCTACCACCATGATTGAATTCCTTATCGCCTCAATTTCTTCCTGCTTCCAATCAGGGACTTCGAAATGACCTTTGTCCGATTGATTTATTAATACCTGTTCCTGAAGGTTGAATGCTATCTCTTCATCTTTTTTATCATTAGGATCCACAAAGGTTCTAATAGCAAGGAGCACATATCTAGAACCTACCTTTTCTTTTGTGAGTGTTACTTCATTTGGCCCGTACATTGATCCAATAGAATGATCCTGACTTACTGCCATAATCGATTGGTATCTTCCATTTGGTTCCGGCATGGTTACCGTAAGTGGAGAGTTCAGGTCGAATACACCAAAAGAATAATAGGTGTCTCTGTTTCCTCTTACCGTAATCTGGTTATTAACATCATACGCTGCCCTGGAATGTACAAACTTGCCAAAACAATCGAACTTTTCAATATAGCTTTTAAATTGGAAGTCAGATTCGGCTCGGACATAATTTTCCGGCGTCACCCTTAAATTATCCTGAGCGAAAGTCGTCAGATCTTTATCAGAAGGCTTTGATTCCTTTGGGGTTTTAATATTCTCCTGGCATCCTAAAATTCCCAAGAACAATAATCCCATTATTGATAATTTTGTTTTCATAATATTTATTTTTTATTAATTGCGCCCAACGCCAGGGTTTAT
>Ga0224500_10000375_pt1 | contig 31220 bp, 31 predicted proteins | sample SF_Oct11_sed_USG_FD_168126 | JGI IMG/M metagenome (GOLD analysis project Ga0224500, IMG submission 168126) | Sediment microbial communities from San Francisco Bay, California, United States - SF_Oct11_sed_USGS_4_1 | ecosystem: Environmental > Aquatic > Marine > Sediment | place: USA: California... | reverse complement strand
CTGGCCCACGCCTATGCCGATGACTTTCGACCCGTTGCGCTCACCGCTGCGACGCAGCTTGTCGGCCCAGCCGAAACGCTCCGCGCCCTTACCGAGGCCCTCGTCCTGGTAGGCACTGGTGACGCCGTGCTGCTCCCCGCCGAACAGCGAGTCGTTCTTCGGAGAGTTCAGCCGGCGGATTGCCAGACGATCGACGCCCAGGTCGCGCGCCGCCCGGTCGAGCAAGGGTTCCATCACCATCGCGATCTGGTTCTGTCCCGGTCCACGTTGCGCGCCCCCCGGCGGCGTGTTGGTCAGGACCGGAACCGCCCGGTAGCGCATGGCCGCCGGCTGGTAGCACAACGAGACCGCATGGCCGGCGCTGTCGAAGTCCGGGAACCCGCCGTTGGGACCGCAGGACTGCACGACATAAAGGTCTACGGCGCTGACCTTGCCGCCCTTGCCGAAACCGATCTTGATGCGGCCCTGGAAGCCGCCGCGATTCGAGCCGATGAAATACTCCTCGGCGCGCGTGATCCGCAGCATGACGGGGCGGCCGATCTTCTTCGACATGTGCGCGGGAACCGCCATGCTCGGGTAGGCCACTCCCTTCGAGCCGAAGCCGCCACCGCAATACTCGGAAATGTAGACGATGTCGGCGACGTCGATGCCCAGGTAACCGGCGAGCATCGGCATGATGAACGTCTGGCTCTGCGTCGAGCCGTAGACGAAGCACTTGCCGTTCTCCCAGTAGGACAGTGTGCTGCGCGGCTCCATGCTGTGATGTGCGTTGCTCGCGGTCACGAAGGTCTCGTCGTAGACGATAGCCGCGTCAGCGAATCCCCGCTCGATGTCGCCGTAAGTCCAGTCGAGTACCGGCTGGCCGTCCATCGGCAGCCGGCCGTCGGCCAACTCCGAAAAGTCGGTGCTACCCCACTTGAGCTCCTGCAGCGGGATGCCCATGTTGGCGACGTTGCCGTCGTCACGCGCGTTCGGCCCTGACGGCTTCAGACTATCCAGCGGATCGATGACGAACGGCAGTGGCTCCAGTTCCAGCCTGATCCGATCCAGCGCGTCCGCCGCCGTCGTCTCGTCGACCGCCGCAATCGCAAGGATCGGCTCGCCGACGTAGGTCGGGCGATTCGTCAGGATGGGCTGCTGCGGGCTCGGCATTTCCGGCACGTCGTCGGCGGTCAGGATGCCGACGACGCCTTCCATCGCCAGCGCCTCGCTCGCGTCGATACGGACGACTCGCGCATTCGGCATCGGGCTGCCTAGCATCTTGCAGAACACCATGCCCTCGACCCGGAAATCTTCGGCGTACTTGGCCTTGCCGGTCACCTTGCCGTGCAGGTCTGGCGGAATGAAGTTTTCGCCAATCAGCTTGAATGCCATGTCAGACGACCTCCGCCGCGCGCATCACGGAATTCAGGTAATGGTCGTAGGCGCCACAGCGGCACAGGTTGCCGGACAGTGCGCGGCGCGCCTCGTCCCGCGTGGGCCTCGGGTTTTTCTGCAGCAGCGCGACGGTTGACATGATCTGCCCAGGCGTGCAGAAGCCACACTGCGGGCCGAGTTCGTCGATGAAGGCCTGCTGGATCGGGTGCAGCCGGCCGTCGGGACCTTCGAGGCCCTCTATCGTCAATACGCTGCGACTGCCGACCGAATGCGTCAGCGTCGAACAGGAATAATGCGGTACACCGTCGACCAGGACCGTGCAGGCTCCGCATTCACCCCGGTCGCAGGCCAGCTTGGTTCCGGTCAGCGACAACTTGTAGCGAAGCGTCATCGCCAGCGTCTCCCAGGGCAGCACGTCCACGCGGCGGACCCGGCCATTGACGTTCAGGGAGACCAGGCGTTCGACCCCTCCCATCGGCACACCGGCGTTTTGCGAACAGCCGAACAGGAACCCGGCGGAGCCGGCGACGGCACCGGATGCTATGACGCCCTTGATGAATGCGCGCCGGCTGGCGCGGGCGCCGGTCAGCAGCGGACTCCCGGTCGCGCCCGGCTCTGCGGGGCCTCCGGGTACGTACTGGACGGGATCCTTCATGCGTTTTACCTCCCCCAAGAGGACCGGTCGATGCTAGGAAATTCCCGCCGCCCCGTAAAGCAGAGGTCGGCCTCGGTCCTGCCATGCATATTGTCTGCCGCAACGACAGGCACCGCCATGGTACGCGGATTCGCTACTATATGGACCCCCAGGCGGATTACCGGAGTACCAGCCCATGGCAACCCGCATCGACGCCGAGCCGACCGAAACCCGCTACAGCACGATTGCCCAGGTCCTGCACTGGCTGATTGCCGGCGGCATCGTGCTGCAATTCGTGCTCGCCAACCTGGTCGAAAGCGCCGAGGACCGCGGCGCCCGCTTCCAGGAGCTGATCCTGATGGCGAACCACAAATCCGTCGGCATCACCGTGCTGGCGCTTGCGCTGCTGAGGCTTGCGTGGCGTTTGTACTGCCCGCCGCCGGCGCCGCTGCCGATGCCCGGTTGGCAGAGGACGGCCGCAGCCATTTCCCACTGGTCCTTCTACGCGCTGATCATCGTCATCCCCCTGTCCGGCTGGCTCACGTCCTCGGCAGCGGCCGTGTCGGTCAGCTGGTTCAACCTGGTCCAGCTGCCGGACTTCGTCTCGCCCAGCGAAGACCTCGAAGATCTGTTCGAGGAAGCTCACGAAGTGCTTGCGCAACTGCTGTTCGTCCTGGCGATCGTGCATATCGCGGCCGCACTGAAGCACGCGCTGTATGACCGCGACGGGGCACTCCGCCGGATTTCTTCGCGCCTCGCGATCGGCCTGTTTGTCGCCGTGCTGCTGCTGGGCGTGTTCCTTCTCGCAAGGCCGGGCATGGCCGCCGCGAACGACTCGGATGCCTCCATGCCGGAGGCCTGGCGCATCGACGCGTCGGCCAGCCACATCCGTTTCACCGCGGTCCAGGCCGGCGCGACCTTCGACGGCGTCTGGCAGGAGTGGCAGGCAGAACTCCGTTTCGACGCAACGAATATCGATGCGAGCTCCTTCGACGTGACCGTCCGTGTCGCTTCGGTCGAGACGCTGGACGACGAACGCAACGAGCTGCTGATGGAACCGGAATGGTTCGACCAGCAGTCCTTTCCGGAGGTTTACTACCGTGCCCGCAGCTTCCAGTCCCGGCCCGACGGTTCGTTTCGAGCCGATGGCGAGCTGACCGTCAAGGGTCAGAGCACGCCCGTAGCGCTCGATTTCACGCTCGCTGTCGACGGGAATCAGTACGTGCTGGACGGCAACACCCGGCTCGACAGGCTCGCGCTGCGTGTCGGCACGGGCGAATGGGAAGATACGACCTGGATCGGCCGCTACGTCGACCTGCGCGTCCACGTCGTTGGCCGTACCGGCTGACCGGACCCGCTCGGCGCGCTATCCGCTCACGGCACAGGTTGCCGACTCCCCGCAGAGCCGCGCAAGCGCCGGCTAGTCGTAGTTTTCGAAACGCCTCACGAGGACTTGTGCTTGCCGGGCTCCCAGCCGAAGGAGGCACCGATCGTCGCGGCCGCGACCTGCGCCGGGAGTTCTTCTAGCTCGGTCGCCATCGTGTCGTTCCAGCGATTCAGGAACCCGAACAGCGCGACTGAAGCCACGATCTCGACGACCTGCTCTTCGTCGAAGTAACGATACACGGCCTCGAAGTCCTCGGCAGTCGCCTGGCCCGGCGCCATGGCACCGTGGCAGGCGAGGCGCAGCGCGGCCCGCTCGGCGTCGGAGAACAGCTCGCTGGTCTCGTAATCCCAGACCGAGGCGATCTTGTCTGCGGAGGCCTCGTAGATCTTCGACAGGTTCGCCATGTGCGCCTGGCAATAACGGCAGCCTGCCGCCTGGCTCGCAATGAGGCTGACCAGCATCTTGAGCTCGGGACCGACGGAGCCCTCGTAGAGCACGGCCTGGTTGAGCTGCATGAATGCGCGCACGATGCCGGGCCGCCGCGCCATTGTCCGAATGCTGTTCGGCGTGAAACCGCGCGTATTGCGGTAATGGTCGAAGCGCTCCCGGATGTCGTCCGGAACCGCTTCGTACGGCAGGGGTTGCATGTGGGCCATCGTCGAACCTCGTGCGTTTCAGGCAAGGGCGGCGGTGTGAAGCGCGACCAGCCGCGCTAGGCGATGTCGAAGCGGGCTACCGTGCAGGCGACCGCGAAGATCGGCAGATCCGGCGTATAGTACTGCAGCTCGCCGGGACCGCCGGCCGCGGCTGCCGCCGCTATGTACGTTCGAATCTCGAAGCCACCCTGCCCGGCATCGCGATAGGTCTCCTCATCCGTATAGGAGAGCAGCGCGTCACGATCCAGGCGCATGAGGCGGTCAAGGAAATCCCGGTCCCAGGCTTCGTTGATCTTCCCGGAATCCGGCGTAGCCGGCCAGTGCGATATTCCGCCCGTGCCGACGAGTGCGATGCGCTCGGGCACCGAGTCGCAGGCACGGCGGAGCGCCTCACCGAAGGCCCAGGCCCGATGCAGCGGCGCGAGCGGCGGTCCCTGGCAGTTGATGTTGACCGGGATAACAGGCAGATCGTATTCCGGCGTGAGAAAGTGGAGCGGGACCATGATGCCGTGGTCGAACTTCCACTCCTCGGCATAGGCAGTATCGACTGTCTGCATGACCTCGCGAACGAGACGGCGGCTCAGGTCCGGCGCGCCGGGTATGCGTCGGCGCTCTATCCTGAGCCAGGCAGGATCCTCGATCGGTCCCTCGTACGTCTCGGCCATGCCGATGCAGAAAGCAGGCATGTTGTTCATGAAGAAATTTGCAAAATGCTCCGCCGCAATTACGACCAACGCATCCGGCCCGGTGGCTTCGATTTCACATCGCTGCTGCTCGAAATGAGCGTACAGTTCGTCCCGCTTGGCGGTGTCCTTGACCAGGTGCGCCCGCCCGGTGATACCTGGAGCATGGCTTAGTACACCTGCATACACGAGGCTCATCGCTCGGTCTCCTCCACGGCAAAGCTGGCGCCGCCACCGGTCATTGCGTATACACCGGCCCGCACCGGGCCATGCCTGCGTATCCCTTCGCGCATCAGGTCCAGGTAGTCGAACCACTCGATGCCCAGAAACGCAGCGTAGTGCATCAGGATCTGCCCGTTCACGCCGAGCACGTAAAGGAGGCCGATATCGCCGTTCTTCAGTGCGCCCGCCTCTTCGTCAGTCAGTTGGTAACCGCTCAGCAGCCCGTCTGGGTCGGCCTTGTACTGACGCTGTGCCTGCTCGTCGCGATTAAGCACGTACAGGAATTTCTGCAATTGGTAGAGACTCATGACCTGCCCAGTGTCGGCACGCGGTGCGAACCCAGCGCGATGCACACGTTTTTCGTTTCCATGTAAAACTCGAAACTGTAATCACCGCCGTCCCGGCCGATGCCGCTGGCCTTCATGCCGCCGAAAGGCGACGGCAGGTGACGATTGTTTTCCGAGTTCACCCAGATCATGCCGGCATCGAGGCCGCGCGCAAGCCTGAGCGAACGCCCCACATCGTTCGTCCAGACGTAGCCTGCGAGCCCGTACTCGATGTCGTTCGCGATCCTGAGTGCGTCGGCTTCGTCTTTGAAAGAAATTGCAGTCAGCACGGGACCAAATATCTCCTGCTGCGCAATGCGCATATCGTTGCGCGCACCGGTAAACAGCGTCGGTTCGACGAAATTACCCCCACCGCCGATGGCGGCCGGTTTACCGCCGATCTCCAGACGCGCCCCGTCGTTCACGGCGGCTCCGAAGAATCCGCAGACCTTGTCGAAATGCCGGCGGTGAATCAGGGGGCCGACTTCGGTGGCCGGATCGAGAGGATGCCCGACCTTGAGCCGCGCGACACGCTCTTTGAGCCTTGCGAGAAATCGGTCCTGGATCGACTCCTGGATCAGCAGCCTGCTGGACGACGTGCACCGTTCGCCATTCAGGCTGTAAATCATGAAGACGACCGCATCGAGGGCACGATCGAGATCGGCGTCCTCGAATACGATCACCGGGTTCTTCCCCCCGAGTTCGAAGTGCACGCGCTTCAACGTCGGCGCTCCCTGGCGCATGATGTGGCTGCCGGTCGCCGATTCGCCGACGAAGGCTATCGCCCTGATCGCCGGATGCTCTGTCAGCGCCCTGCCGGCCTCCTCGCCGAGACCCTGCACGCAATTCAGGACGCCATCGGGAAGCCCCGCCTCGTGCGCTATCTCGGCGAGCATCATGGCGGTATACGGCGACCATTCGGCCGGCTTGTGAACCACCGTGCAGCCTGCCGCCAGTGCCGGAGCGATCTTCCAGGTCGACAGCATGAATGGCGTGTTCCACGGCGTAATGACGCCGACCGGACCGATCGGCTGTCGAATGGTGTAATTCAGGTGCTCGTCGGCTGGCAGCGCCTTACCGTCGCGCGCGCCCGGCGCGCGATCAGCAAAGAAGCGGAAATTCTCCGCACCGCGGACCGCCGCCTTGCTCATGAAGCGTATCGCCTGCCCGGAGTCACTGCTCTCGACGAGCGCGATGTCCCGCGCCCGTGCTTCGATCGCGTCTGCAATCGCGTGGAGCAGCTTGCGGCGTTTTGCGCCGGGCAGCTCGGACCATTCCGGAAATGCTGTTGCCGCGGCCTGGCAGGCCGCATCGACGTCGCGCGCATCGCCCGCGGCCACGCTGCCGATGACGCCGTTGTCTACCGGGGACAGGCTGTCAAAGGTCCTGCCCGTGCGCCCGGGATCCGCTTGCCCGGCGATGAAGTGCGGCAGCGTATCCTGTCGGAACCGCTCCAGCAGCCTGTCCGAATCGTTCCTGTTGGTGTCGAAGTCCGCCGTCATTCAGCCCTGCCCCCGTCGTCGCACCATGTGGTCCCTTAGGTTGCCCTTCTTCCAGCGCATATCGGCGTCCAGCTCCTGGATCTCGAGCGACAATGCGATTGGCGACGTTTCGTAGACGGGCGCCAGGAAAACGGTCAAGGTCTCGAACAGGCGTTCGCCGATGGCTTTCCGCTCATCGACGCTGCGTGTCGGCGCGATTCGCAGCGTGACGTTGACGAAGGCATTGTCCGGGTGGCTGTCGGCAACCCGGTACAGGTCGCGACGTTCGGCTCGCGTCCGAAGTCCCCCTACCGGCAACAGATCGATCCGGGAAGCCGCGTCGTGCATCGCCTCGACCAGCGCCGCGATGTCGGTCCTCTGCTCCAGGTTGGCCGAGTACTCGATCGTAAGGTGTGGCAACTTGAGGGACTCCGTCGGGTTGAATTCGATTAACATGTTAAGTATAGTTCCGATCGCTGCTACGTCAAGCAGCAGCCGGTATCCCGGGGAGATTTGGACATGGCCGACACCGAACGCCTGCAGGGTTCGATCCCTCCTGTTGTCACGCCGATACGTGCCGGCGCGGTCGATTACGACGCGTACGCCGGGCTGATCGAGTTCCAGGTCACGCACGGCTCCCACGGCGTCCTCGTCAACGGCACGACAGCCGAACCGTCGACGCTCACGCTCGAGGAGCGCAATCGCCTGGTGGAGGTCGCGGTGGAAGCGGCTGCCGGTCGAGTTCCCGTCGTGGCGGCGACCGGTTCCCAGTCCTACGCCGAGACCGAAGCCCTGACGGACCACGCCGTTCGCGCGGGCGCTGACGCGCTGCTGATCGTGACCCCCTATTACATCCGGCCTCCGCAGCGCGGGCTCGTGCGGTATTACCTGGAACTCGCCTCGCGTCACGATGTGCCGTGGATGATCTACCACATCCCCGGCAGGACGGCGGTCAGCGTTACGCTGGATACGATGCGCGAGCTGCGCGACCGCTCGCCAGGTTTCGTCGGCATGAAGCACGCGGTCAACGACCTGGGTTTCGTCAGCGAATGCCTCGGCGCGCTCGGCCACGACTTCCGCATCTTCGTCGGCCTGGAAGAGCTCTCATTCCCGATGATGACAATCGGCGCCTGCGGCCTGATGAACGCGGTCGGCAACCTCCAGCCGGGCGTCCTGGCCGAAATGTGCGAGGCCGTCTGGGACAGCGATCTCGCGCAAGGCGCAGCGCTGCACCAGCGCCTGCTCGAAATAAACCAGGCCGTGTTTTACGACACGAATCCGATCCCGATGAAGTACATGATGAAGAAGCTGGGCATCCTGCAGACGAACGAGCACCGGCTGCCGATGGTGCCGGCGACGCCGGAGCTGGAACGCCGCCTCGACGCCGTGCTGGAACGAGCCGGGCTGCTCGAGGGCAAGGCCGCATGAGGTTTCTCAGCTTTCGGACCGGTCGCGAGGCCCGTTACGGGGCGGTGATGGGCGACGGCGTGATCGACCTCGGCGGCCGCCATCGCGACCTTCCCGACCTGCGGGAGGCGCTCCGGTCGGGCAGGCTCACGGCTCTGGCGGAGACGGCCCGCAGCTCGTCGCCGGATTTCGGCCTGGACGAGATCGAGTACCTGCCGACGATTCCGAACCCCGAGAAGATCATTTGCATAGGCGTCAACTACGCGAACCGTAACGAGGAGTACAAGGATGGCTCATCACCGCCGAAGTATCCGAGCGTATTCATGCGTGCGCGCGACTCGCTCGTCGGCCACGGCCAGCCGATCCTGAATCCGCCGGAATCGGACCAGCTCGACTACGAGGGTGAAATCGTCATCATCATTGGCAAAGAGGGCCGCCGCATCGCCGCGGAACGGGCGCACGAATACGTTGCCGGCCTCACCGTGATGAACGAAGGGTCGGTGCGCGACTATCTTCGCCACTCCAAGTTCAACGTCACCCAGGGCAAGAATTTCGAGAAGTCGGGTGCGCTAGGCCCGTGGCTCGTAAGCACTGACGAAGTCGACCCCATGAGCGAACTCCGGGTGCTCACGCGCGTCAATTCCGAGGAACGACAGAACGACACGACAGCGAACCTGCTGTTTCCGTTCGCTTACCTCCTCAGCTACCTGTCGAGTTTCTTCAGGCTGCAGCCGGGCGACGTCATTGCCACAGGCACTCCGAACGGCGCCGGCGCCCGGTTCGACCCGCCCAGGTACCTGCGCGCGGGCGACGTGGTCGAAGTCGAGGTGCCGGGTATCGGCCTGCTGCGCAATGAAGTCGTCGACGAGACGCCCTGAGCGGGAGCAGTCAATGGCAGACAAGACAGGCCAGACCCATCACAAGCAGGGCGCTGCCATGCGCGACATCGAGCACTCGCTGCCCATGCAGCTACTCCGGGCGCGCGAAGCCGCCATGGCGCGGTTCCGGCCCATGCTCCGCGGGCACGGGCTGACCGAACAGCAGTGGCGCGTGATCCGGGTGCTGGCCGCTGCACAAAGTATCGACGCGACAGAGCTCGCGCGGCGCAGCTTCCTGCTCGCGCCCAGCCTGACCCGGATTCTGCAGTTCCTGGAGGCCCGGAACCTGGTGCAGCGGGAAGCAGACAGCCGCGACCAGCGCCGCTCGGTCCTGAAGCTGACGCCCGCCGGGTGGGAGGTCTTCGGCGCAGTGGCTCCGGACTCCGAGCGCCTGTACGCGAATATCGAGCGGGAGTTCGGCCAGGGCAAGCTGCAGAAGCTGTACGATCTGCTGGCCGACTTCACCGGCGCGATCGCTTCGGACAGCCGACCGACGGAATAGGCGCTCAGCCGGCCAGTAACTGCTCGACCCGGCCGATCATTGCGTCCCTGTCGTACAGATCGAAATAGACCGATGCCATGACGTTCTGCGGCCCGAAAAAAAATCGTTCATAAAGCACCTGCCGGTTGCCGAATCCTGACACGGCCACGTCGTGAGCCAGCCGGAACAGCGCGACCCGGTCCCTGCTCGAAAGGTTCATGGTTTCGAAGTACCGCTCCACGTCGGCGGCGATCTCGTTGCCAAAGTCCGCTTCGCACGGAGTCGCCATCAGCGAACTCGAGCCGAGCAACTGCACGAGTTCAATCAATCGTGGATACATCTTCGGGAAGAGATTTCGCGACGTGTCCAGCGGCCGGCGCAACGGCATCCAGTTGCCGTATCGGTCCTGGACGGCCTGCTGCTCCGCCGAATACCGGAACGCGCGGACGGTCTCTGCAATCCACATCGCCTCCGCGATCTGGCCCTTGACGGTCATGTCCTTGTCCTTCCCGGTCGCCCTGGCCATCGCGCACAGCAGCCCGACGATGAACTCCGCTTTTGCCAGTTTGCCGCAGACGACCTGGTGCATCATGTGAATCACGGCATTCGTTTCTGCGAATGCCTTGTTGCACAAAGCGGGATCGCGGTACATGAAGACCCGCTCCCAGGGCACGAGCACTCGATCGAAGACCACGACCGCGTCCATCTCCTCGAAGCGCGATGCCAGCGGCGCATCGAAAGTCGCTTTGCCATGGTCGTAGCTGTCGCGGCATATCAGGCGAATACCGGGGGCGTTCACCGGCAGCGCGAAGGCGAAGGCGAAGCGCTGATTGTCCTCGGACGCCTGCAGCAGGGTCGACGGGAAGACTTCTATCTCGTCGGCATGCGGGCCGAGCGTAGCCAGCAGGCGGGCACCATGGACCACGATCCCCGCATCCGTCTCGTCGACGACCTGAAGCGCCACCTGGTCGCTATACCTCCCGTCCTTTGCCTGCGCGTAGCTGTAGGTCGGGTTCACCAGCGTATGTGTCAGCACCTTGTCGTTGTCGCGGACGAACTCGTAATACGAGCGCATGTTCTCCGCAAATTCCGGCCGGCCCTGTGACAGGAATTCCGCGCTCGCGGCGAAAGCCGTGACCGAGGCGTTCTTGTAATCCGGCGTCCGACCGAACATTCCGTTCGACCAGCTTGCCCACTCATAAAAGGCCTCGCCCCGCCGCAGCACGTCCTCCCGCGAACGCGGCAGCAGGAAAGACATTGCGTAGCGTCGGCCGTCCTGCTCGAACGTCACGCGCTCCGAATAGGGGGACTGGAACTGGCGGTCCATGAAGGCCGCCAGGGTCGCCGCGCCGCGATACAGTCCCGGGTGGGTCGTGACGTCGGGGACGCGCTCGCCGCGCAACCAGACTTCGCGCCCGTCGCGCAGTCCGTCGAGGTACTGGGCGCCTCTGCGGATACCGTTTCCCTGTCGCTTCTCGGGCATGGATCTTCTCCGGGGCTATTTGTCCTGGGATGGTCGGGACGTCTCGAGAGTTTCCCGGGCCAGCTCGTCCAAGGAGTCCAGCAGCCTGTTCCACTCGCCGGCGTCGATCGAATCACGCAGCTCGGCGTAGGCCTGGTCGACCCTGGGCTGGACCCGGGCCTGCAGGGCCCGGCCCGCCGGAGTCAGCAGGACATAGACGATCCGACGGTCATCGTCGGAGCGCCTGCGCGTGACGAAATCCTGCGACTGCAAACGCCTGACGATGCCGACCAGGCTCGGCGCCGGAATCAGGGTAAGCTCTGCCAGGGCGCCCAACGCGATCTCGTCCTGTTCCCACAGTACGCGCAGCACCCGCCACTGTTGCTCCGTCAGCCCGAAGTCGCTGAAAATCCGCCTGAAGCGCGGCATTACGGCGTCGACCGCGCGGTACAGCAGCATCGGCAACGAACGACTGAATTCCTGCATTGCCTGTGTTGGGGGCGATGATTAATATGTTAATTATTAATATATTAATCATCTACGACGCCTGTCAATCACGCCGGATTCGAGCATGCAAGATCCCAAGAAATTCCGCCGGAGCCTGGGCCGATTCGCCACGGGCGTCACGGTCGCTACCTGTACCGGTGCGGACGGTGAGCCGTTCGGCCTGACGGTCAACAGCTTCAGCTCGGTCTCGCTCGAGCCGCCGCTGGTGCTCTGGAACATCGCCAAGGTATCGCGGTCCCTTGAGGCCTTTCTCGAGGCGTCCCACTTCGGTGTCAACGTACTGGCCCGCGACCAGCGCGACCTGGCTGCGCATTTCGCGCGCTCCGCGACCGGCCTGTTCGAGGGGATATCCTTCCACCGGACGGGCCATGGCGTGCCACTGCTGGACTCGTCCCTGGCCTGGTTCGAGTGCCGGAGTTACCAGCGCCACGACTGTGGCGACCATTACATCCTGGTCGGCGAAGTAATCGCTTACGATGCGGCCGATGGAGACCCGCTGCTGTTCTACCGCGGCGATTACGCCGTCCTGTCGGACGGCTGAAGACAGTCTTCGTTGCCTTTGCCGCGCAATTCATTCAGTCTTTGGCCGCCGCGAGGCAAGAGCGACGGAGCGCGCTGCCCGATGCGCTCCTGCAATAACACGCCGAGAGGAATCGATGGATACTGCCAAGACAGCCGAGTTCGTCAATGCTACCTGGGACGATTCGATCATCCCGACACTTCGCGACTATATCCGCATACCCAACAAGTCCCCGAATTTCGACCCGGACTGGGAAAAGAACGGCCACATGGAACAGGCGGTGCGGATGCTGGAGCGCTGGTGCCGCGCCCAGGCGATCGACGGGATGCAGGTCGAGGTCATACGCATCGCCGGGCGTACCCCGGTGCTCTTCGTCGAAATTCCGGGCGACTCGGACGATGTCGTGCTGCTTTACGGTCACTACGACAAGCAGCCCGAATTCACGGGCTGGGCCGATGGCCTGGAGCCCTGGCAACCGGTTATTCGCGACGGCAAGCTTTATGGGCGCGGGGGCGCCGACGATGGCTATGCCGTATTCGGATCGCTTACCGCCATCCGAGCATTGCGGGAACAGGGAATACCGCACGCGCGTTGCGTCGTACTGATCGAGGGTTGTGAGGAGAGCGGCAGTTTCGACCTGCCGTATTACATCGAGAAGCTCGAGGCACGCATTGGTGCGCCCAGCCTGGTGGTCTGCCTGGATGCCGAGTGCGGCAACTACGATCAGCTGTGGTGCACCACTTCGCTGCGAGGCAACCTGGTCGGTACCCTGACCGTAGAGGTCCTTACCGAGGGTGTGCATTCCGGCGGCGCGAGCGGCATCGTGCCCTCCAGTTTCCGAATCCTGCGGAGCCTGCTGAGTCGCCTGGAAGACGAGGCAACGGGTCGGCTGACGCTCGACGCACTGCACGATGAAATCCCGGGCGACCGGCAGGAACAGGCCCGGCGCGCGGCCGACGTGTTGGGCAAAACGGTGTATGCGAAATTCCCGTGGATCGAGCGCGCGTCGAAGCCGACCGAGAGTACGTACGAACTGATCCTGAACAATACCTGGCGGCCGACGCTGGCGGTGACAGGCGCAGACGGGCTGCCGGCATTGCAGAACGCAGGCAACGTGCTGCTGCCAGGGACGACGCTGAAGCTATCCTTCCGCCTGCCGCCGACGACCGAGCCGGCCGCAGCGGCGTCCGCCGTGCAGCGGTGCCTGGAAAAGGACCCGCCGGCATTCGCGCGCGTCCGGTTCCGTACCGAGTCCGCCATGGGCGGCTGGAATGCGCCGGCTATTGCCGGCTGGCTGGCCGACTCGATGCGGCAGGCATCAGAAGCATTCTTTTCGCAGCCCTCCATGTACATGGGCACCGGCGGCAGTATCCCGTTCATGGGATTGCTCGGCGAGAAATTCCCGGAGGCCCAGTTCCTGGTCACCGGCCTGCTCGGGCCGAATTCGAACGCTCACGGTCCGAACGAGTTTCTCCACATCGCGACCGGCAAACGTCTGACCGCCTGCGTCGCGCGGGTACTGGCCGATCATTACCAGCGATAACGCGACGGCCGGCGAACCGTTCCGCGCACAAACGCATACAAAGCGGCGGCAGGACTTGCACTGCCGCCGCTCAGGCACGCCCTCGCAGAAACTGCGGTGCCGGTGTGCCGCGCCTCAAGGGTAGACGCGGTAGTGAAACTCCGGCACGACGACGTCGTAATGCGGTTGCAGGAACATCACGATATCGATGAGCTCCTGGACCGTCATGTAATCGTTATAGACATACATCTTCGACTCGCCGTCCACCGACACGACTTCTTCGGCATAGCCGCTCGCCAGCTTGTGTGATGGATTGATGATTGAAGTAACCAGCTCGCCGTAGGTCTTTACCTTCGTGACCGGCCCGCCGAGTTCGACAAACGGCGGGTCGGCGAGCGGAACACGCGGAAGCTCTTCGCCGCGGATCGTGTGACACTGGTTGCACTGCATGTAAAGGAAGGCTTCGCGGCCCGCTACCGGGTCACCGTCGGGGAGTCGGAATCCTTTCTCCGACATCGGGTCACGGTCACAGCCGGCGACGGCTGCGGCAAGCCCGGTCAAAAGCGCTAAGAACATCAGTTTTTTCATGGCGCTGCTCCGCAAAACCAGATCTGCACGATCGTCGATTCATTAATAGCACAGGCGCCGAAACCGCTGGATAAGGGAAAACCGCAGACGCCTGCGGCTTCGTGCAGGCCGCAACACCGAGCGGCAATCAGTCGCCAGCTTGGGTCTGGATTTCCCGCAACGCCGCATCGAGTTCGGCGAAACGCTGCTCCGCTTCGCGTCCGGGCGGCTGGTCGGCATTACTGATCATCTCGTACAAATAGGCAATCTGGGCGACCAGCATCGGCTGCATGTAGGTTCCCTTGGCCGTCTCGAGCTGCTCGAGCAGAGCCTGCACCGTTTGGAGGCGGGCGTCGCTGTCAGCCTCCAGTGCTGCCTGCTCCCGGCGCGACTCCAGCGCCTTCTTCTCGTCATCGAGCTTTGCGACCAGGCGTCTGGCATCGTCGAGTCTCGCGATGATTGCGAGCTCGAGCTCGACCTGCCTCGCTATGTCCTGGTTCGACACTCCGCTTTCGATCACGCGCGGGTCGGTCACCAGTCGTGCCTCGCGAGCCAGCGTGTGCTCCCCTGCAATCAGCCTGATCTCGTAGGCTCCCGGAGCCGCCAGTGGTCCGTTGCGGTAGCGGCGTGCTTCGTCCTTGTGCCAGGCACCCGCATGCGTCATATCCCACCGGAAGCGATTCGTGCCGACGTTCGCAGTCAGTCCGGGTTCGCGTATGACCGTAACCCGGCTGGCACTCATGTCCTCGATTACGACCTCGCCCGACTTGTCATCCTCCGGTTTCGATTCGAAGCGGTTCACGACCGCGCCGGCAGAATCGACGATTTCCAGGATCACCCGGTCCGTGCTTCCGGCGGGCAGGTAATAGTCAATGATCATCGCCGGCCGCGGATAATCGGGCATTTCTGCGGATGCCGGCATGCTGAAGGTCTGCCGATAGCGGACAGTTGCCATCGGTTCGAAGAGGACGGGTTCTTCGGCCAGACGCGCGAATTCCGGCTGGCTGAGAGTCGTCACGTTGTCGAGTACCCAGAATGATCGGCCCATGGTCGATATCGCCAGGTCGCCGCGATAGACCCTGATATCGGTGACCGGCGTCACCGGGAGATTTTGTCGAAACGCTTGCCAGCTTGCGCCGTCGTCCAGCGATACATAAATGCCGCGCTCGGTACCGGCATACAGGAGCCCGGCCCGAGCCGGGTCCTCGCGCACGACTCGCACGGGTTCGTCTTCGGGGATGCCATTCCTGCCATTCGTCAGCAGCCGCCAGCGACTGCCATAGTCGTCCGTTCGATAGACATAAGGCCGCCAGTCGCCGAGCTGGTAGCGAAGAACAGCGATGTACGCCCTCGCCGGATCATGCGGTGAGGGCTCGACTGAATCGACACGACCACCTGGCGGCAGACGCGAAGGCGTCACGTTGGTCCACGTCGCGCCGTCGTCGCGCGTCACGTGCACCGGCCCGTCGTTTGCACCGACCCAGATCAGCCCACGCTGCAAGGGGGACTCCCGCAATGCATAAATCGTGCTGTAAAATTCCTCGCCCGTGATGTCGCGCGTAATCGGGCTGCCGGAAACAACCTGTTTGTCGGGCTCGAACGCCGTCAGGTCCGGTGAAATTGTCTCCCAGTTTCTCCCACCATCCATCGTCCGGTGCACGTACTGCGAACCGTGGTAAACGACTTCCGGATCGTGGGGCGACACGTGTATCGGAGAGACTCTCTGGAAGCGATAGCGCAGGTCACGCGGATTGTGCCCGTACATGTTCGACGCGCCGACGTAGAAGCCCTGCTCCGTCCCGGTACGCTTGTCGAACACGCCGAAACGTCCCTTGCAGTTCGCAAAAACTATGTTGTGATTGCCGGGCTTCGGAACGGCCGGGCCGGTCTCGCAGCCTCCCGTTTCGATCAGCCATGCGGCCGGGTGCTGCACGCGGTACGGTGCCTGGCTGGGAACGGCGATCGTCGATCCGTTGTCCTGCTGCCCCGCATACAGCCAGTACGGATACTGGTCGTCCGTCTCGACCTGGTAGAGCTCGGCTGTCGGCTGGTTGAACTGCGTCGACCAGGTCAGCCCGCCGTTGTGCGTAACGTTCGCGCCGCCATCATTGGCCTGGATGAACAGGTCCGGATTGTCGGGATTGATCCACATGTCGTGATTGTCGCCATGCGGGGGCTCGATTTCGCTCCATGATCGTCCGCCGTCAATGGACTTGTAGTAATTCGTCGCCATTACGTAGACGACGTCCGGATTGACGGGATCCACGTCGATGTTGCCGTAATAGAACGGCCGGGACCGCAGGCCGGCTTCGCTGGAAACCTGCTCGAAGGTCTCACCCTGGTTCTCCGAACGGTAAACGCCGCCTTCCTCGCCAGGTGCTTCGACGAGCGCGTAAACGATGCTCGAGTCCGCCGGCGAAACGGCGAGATCGATCTTGCCGATCAATCCGCCGGGCAGGCCGTCCGTCAGGCGTTTCCAGCTCCTGCCGGCGTCAACAGATTTGTAGATGCCACCCTCGTCATTGTTTCCGCCGCTGATTATCGTCCAGGGCTGCCGTAACGCCTTCCAGGCCGTCGCAAATACGATCTCCGCGTTGCCGGGCAGCAGCTCGACGTCCGAAAAGCCTACCGAGTCGGAGTGAAACAGGACCTTGCTCCAGCTCTGGCCGCCGTCCGTCGTCTTGAATACGCCACGCTCCGGGTTCGCGTTGAAGGCCTGCCCTATGGCGGCAACCCAGACGATGTTGTGATTATCGGGGTCAATCTCGACGGCACCGATGTGCCCGGTAGCCTCGAGTCCAATGTGCTTCCAGGTCGAGCCTCCGTCCATCGACTTGTACATGCCGTCGCCCGCTATGACGTTGCTGCGCAGCCCGTCCGAGCCCGTTCCGACATAGACGATATTCGCGTCACTCGGCGCGACAGCAATGCCGCCGATCGACGGGCTTCCGAAGTAGCCGTCCGACACGTTTTGCCAGCTGGTGCCGTAATCAGCCGACTTCCATACGCCCCCTCCGGTCGCGCCGAGGTAGAACGTTCCCGGCTCGGCCGCCGTCCCGGCCACCGCGGTAACTCGTCCGCCACGCGCCGGACCTACGTTGCGATACTCGAAAATGCCGAAATTATCGGCGAACGATGCGGCGCCGACCGTCGCGAGCACGACGCCGACAAACGAGGGAACAAATGGTTTCATTGACCAGCATCCACGCTCGAAGAGACCGGGCGAAACTAACACTTCCCCCGGGGCGCGACAATCTGCGCGGCAGCCGGACAGGTCGAGTACCGACTACAGGTCGTCGTTCGTGTCCGTCAGCCGGACCGGGTAGTCGGCGAAGAGCTCGGCAAAAGCGTCGATAATACCCTGCATCTTGTGGTCGTTGCCCCGGGGCTGCCCGTGCGGGTCATGATGGATGCGGCTGAGCCGGCCGGACCACACCATCTCGTCCGTTGCCGCGTCGATGACGTCCACGGAAACAGCCGCCATGAAGTGCGTCGCGATGCCCGGATCGACACCCTCGCCGAAGTAGTCTTTCTCCTCGGTGTCCGGCGTCAGGAAGACCTGGTCGAAGATCATGTTCACCCGGAGGTCGGGCCGGTCCAGCGTCTCGGTCAGTCCCTTCTGTGATAGCACGGTCGCAAGGCCCCCACGCAGATAAGCCTCCAGAAACCCCGGCACGTTCGTCAGTCCCACTGAATACGTTTCGTACAGGTGGAACTCGGCATCACAGCAGACGGTGACCTCCGTGCTGACCCGGGTGGGCCGGGCAGCGCATGCCGCAAACAACATGGCCATGCCGAGCCCGAGTAGGACTAAAAACTTGCGTTCCGACTGCATCACGACTCCTCCGCGGGCGGCATACCGACCGCTAACCAGTTGCGCCCGGCGCCCTCAAGCAGAAATTAACGGCAAGCTATCCTGCACGACATACGCACTATCCGCAGAGAGATACGGGCAAATGGAAAATCGGCTCGTCATGTATACTCTTGATCCGCAACACTGCATCCATGTACGGACACTGCCGGTGCCGCCAATCGATCCGGTGCCTGGATCGGAGTAACGACCCCGGCCCGGCTCCAGCGGAGTCGTTTGCAGGCATGCGGTATTGAAGAGCCGGACCGGTGTGCTTCAGACCGCGACCCGGGCAAGCGGCAAGAACAGCGGGGCCGATCGGAGGCGACAACACTTGAATGAACCAGAAGCAGTCAAGACGGAAAGCCTGTCTATCATCATGCCCGCCAGGAACGAGGCCGCCGTAGTTGGCGGTATCGTATCGAGGGCACGGAAACAGTTTCCCGACGCGGAGATCCTGGTCGTCGATGACGGTTCCGACGATGATACGGCGTCGGTTGCGGCCAACGCAGGAGCCAGGGTCATCCGGCACCCGGTACGCCTCGGCAACGGCGCGGCAGTCAAGTCCGGCGCACGAGCAGCCACCGGCACGCTGCTGGCATTCATGGATGCCGATGGACAGCACGCGCCGGAAGATATCGGGCAACTGCTCGATCGCGTCGACGCCGGTTTCGACATGGCTGTCGGCGCGCGGGACTCGGGTTCGCATGCCAGCGTCGGCCGGCTGTTCGCAAACGGCTTCTACAACAGCCTTGCGTCGGCGATCAGCGGACACCGTATCCTCGACCTGACATCCGGTTTTCGGGTGGCGAAGGCCGACCTGGTCCGGCGTTTCCTTTACCTGCTGCCGAACGGGTTTTCCTATCCGACCACGCTCACGATGGCATTCTTGCGTTCGGGACACCCTATCGACTTCGTGCCCATCCAGGCATCCCGACGAGTCGGTAAAAGCCACATACGCCCCCTGCGGGATGGCGTCCGCTTTTTCGTCATAATTTTCAAGATCGCGACACTGTACTCGCCACTCAAGATTTTCCTGCCCATCAGTGCAGGCTTTTTCCTGACGGGTCTCGGTTACTATGGCTACACGTATGTGACGATGGGGCGCTTCACCAACATGAGCCTGCTGGTATTCAGCGCGTCTGTCATTATTTTTCTCATCGGGCTGATATCAGAGCAAATCACAGCACTTACCTACAGCAAGTCCTGACGCACCAGCGCCAACTCTCAACCAGCCTCTCCCTGTTGTCGTGCGGCGCTGACTGCGGCTGTGAATACCACGTCGGTCGAACTGTTCAGCGCCGTCTCGGCTGAGTCCTGCAGCACGCTGACCACGAATCCGACGGCGACGACCTGCATCGCGACATCGTCCGATATACCGAACAGACCGCAGCTCAGTGGGATCAGCAGGAGGGACCCCCCGGCGACGCCCGACGCGCCCGCCGCTGACAGGGCGGCAACGACACTCAGCAGCAGCGCCGTAGGAAGGTCCACGCCGATGCCGAGCGTATTTACGGCCGCCAGGGTCAGCACGGTGATCGTTATCGCCGCCCCGCCCATGTTGATCGTCGCTCCCAGGGGAATGGAAACCGCGTAGATATTGCGGTCGAGGTTCAGGCGCTCGCACAAGGCCAGGTTGACCGGGATGTTCGCGGCCGAGCTGCGCGTAAAGAAAGCAGTGATGCCGCTTTCGCGCAGTGCGGTCAACACGATCGGGTACGGGTTACGGCGAGCTGTCAGCCAGACGAGCAGCGGGTTGATTGCCAGTGCGACGATCAGCATCGCTCCGATCAGTACAGAAAGTATCCGGGCGTAACCGGCAAGCGCAGCGAGCCCCGATTCCGCCAGGTTGCCCGCTACCAATCCGAATATACCGAGCGGTGCGAAGCGAATGACGACTTTGACGATGCCGGTTATGACTTCCGCGAGATCGGCGAAAGCTCGCCTCGTGGTTTCGGCAGAATGCCGCAGCCCTACACCGAGCGCCACGCCCCAAACGAGTATGCCGATGAAGTTTCCATTCGCGATCGCGCTGACTGGATTGTCGACGAGCTTGAATAACAGGTTGTTCAGCACCTGGCCTATTCCCTGTGGCGGGTTGAGGTCGAGGCTCGTGACGCTCAGGAGCAGCGTGGTAGGAAACAGCGTACTCATCATTACGGCGAGGAAAGCCGCGCAGAACGTGCCAACCAGGTAAAGCATCACGATCGGTCGTAGCTCTGCCTGGCTGCCCGCTTCCTGGTTGGCTATCGCGGAGGCTACCAGGATGAGAACCAGCACCGGCGCCACGGCTTTCAGCGCCTGCACAAACAGGTTTCCGAACAGCATCGCCGCGCTCGCTGCATCTTTCGATACCAGCGCGAGCAGCACGCCCAGCAGTATGCCCGCCGCTATGCGCAGGACCAGGTTGCCACCCATGAAGCGTTCGATGATCGTCGACTTGGACATCGGCTGATTCTTCCGTTCTTGTTGTTGGTATCGGGATAATTGCCAATCGCGGGACAATTCGCGCATTATCTGCGAATTTCCAACCTGTGGCGACAAATCGCCGACGGTTGATCGAGGGAAAATGAGTCGATGGAGCATCCTGCTGATCGTCGCCCTGGTCAGCCATGGAGTCAGCCCGGCCGCCACTGCGGCCGACAATGCGGGCGGCGGCTGGGCGATCCTGTCGACAGCGGACCACTTTAAAAGCGACGGCGCACAGTCAAGGTGGCGCTACGCATTCGACACTCAGTATCGATACTTCGACCGCGCGGACGGGCTGACGACCGTGCTGCTGCGGCCCTCGATAGGCTACGACCTGCGGCCCGGCCTCGCCTTGTTCGCCGGCTATGCTTATTTCGAGTCGGAATTGGCCGACGGCACCAGCCGGCACGAAAACCGGGTATTCCAGCAGCTCAGCTGGACCGCACTGCGCCGTGAACGGGCTACGCTGTCGTTCAGGACCCGGCTGGCGCAGCGCTTCATCGAAGGTGGTGATGACGTCGGCATCTGGCTGCGCCAGATGGTCCGCCTCGACGTTCCCATGGACGCGGATCGCCGCATGCAGCTGGTTATGTCCGTGGAGCCTTTTTTCAATTTGAACGATACGGACTGGGGGGCGGAGTCCGGATTTCTGCAGAATCGCAGCTTTCTCGGCGTGAGCTTCGGCGCAATGCCGAAATTACGCATCGAGACGGGTTACATGAACCTGTACGTGCGCCGGCGCTCCGCCGAAGACCTGGCGAATCACATCTTCGTCGTCAACTTTCGAGTGGACCTTTAGCAGGGTGTTGAAAAACACCCTGCTGGCGCGAGACAAGGATGTCTCGCCCGCGGTTCAAGCACGTAAGTGCTTGAACCGTCGGGAGCGAGTCCGGACACGCGCCGGACTCGCGACGTTGAAAAAGGTCTGGACGACCTTTTTCAACATCCTGTTAGAGGCGGCCCGTCCGGGCCCGGCGCCGGTACGGCAGTCGCCCCGCCCGACCGGCGAGTCACCTGGTTCTCGGGCGGGCTCGAGGCTAGTTGCAGAGTTCGTCGACGCGTGCCTTGGTCTCGGACAGCGTCTGTGCCGCTTCCTCGTCGGACAGGTAGATGCGCTCGCCATCTACCGTGCGGTACAGGCGGGGCGCTTTGACGTAGGAGTCGTAGACCTCTTGCGCGCGTTTGCAGTAGTAAGCCTCGGCCATCTCCCGCTCGGCTCGGTCGGCGGCCGTTTCGTTTCGATATTGGTCGTCGTCGCGTTTCGCCGCAGGCTTGTCTGCCCCTATTTCGGCGAGGTCGCCGGTCGAATGCCACACGAGCTGAACGCTCACCGCGTTCTCGTGATCCGGTTTATCGCTGTAATGGATTTTCCCGGTCTCGTCGACCCAGGTATAAATCGGCCTGTCCGAATCGACGAAGTGCGTGTTGCCCTGCGCGTCCACCCACTTCCAGATATCGGCGTCGGCGGCGGCGCACAGCATCAGGCCAAGAATGGCTGCGGAAAGTCGTGTCATCTGTGGAGCTCCTACTGGACCGAGTATGCCGCAGGCGTCACAGTCGGGGCCTTGACGCCCATCACAGATAGACGGGCTCGGGTGACCCGAGGCGGCCGTGCTACATAATGATCATGGCCGGATCGGCGCTCGGGCCGGTCCGCCCGGGGGCGCGCAAAGCTTGCTCAGCCAATCGATTCAGAACTGGTCGCCCGGCAACGTCTCCCTGGACATGCGCTGCAGGTCGCTGTCCGGCTGACAGGAGCAGGACTTGCGGGTATTCCCGCGGAAACCGTACCGGCCGTCGCTGACGCGATGCGGCGTCTTGAGTTCACAGACCTGGACTTCGCCGGGATTGCAGGAATTACCGTTGGCCGCTGCGACACCGCCGTCGGGGGCAGCTCCCCCGGGCGCTGCACAGGCCGCCAGCAGGGCGAGCAGTGCCGACGTCGCCAGCAGCGCTGCTCGTGCAAGATCGGTCATCGTTCCCTCCCGCGGGGCCTGCCCCGTGCCGGGTCGGGCGCGAGTTCGGCCCGGAGACTCACCAGATGTTCCTGAGGTCCGTCATGGGTCGGCAGGAGCATTGCGCCATCGTGTCGTCCCCGCCGACACCATGACGACCGTCGCTGACCCGATACCGGCTCTCACAAATCAGGGTTTCGCCGGACGCACACTTCTGCGTGCGGTCCGCGCCGGCCGGCAATTCGTTCGCCCTCAGCAGACCCGGATCGGGCTCCGGGACCGACAGGTCTGCCGGGGCCGTAGCCGTCGACCCGCAGCCGGCGGCCGTCGACAACATGAACAACGTGATTATCGTCCACAGCGGCATTCTCATGGGTGCGAGCCTCGCCGGATGGTGCCCCGGCACCGAGTATAGCAGCGGGCCTGCAGGCCGAAGCGGCGCGGGCTCGCCCCTTGATTCCAATGGGTTATATGGCAGCCGTGCCGCGGGATCACCGGCGTCCGATCCGGCGCCAGCTTTGCGTCGCGGAATCCCGTCGCCGCCAGCCGTGGTATGGATGCCGCTGCAGCAAGCGCGGATCGCGGAACAGGAGGACCAGGACCGCTCCGGCCAGGAATCCTCCGGCGTGGGCCCAGAAAGCCACGCCGCCACCCTGCGCGCCGATGGAACTGACGCCGCTCAGAACCTGCAACAGAAACCAGTAGCCCAGCATGAAAACGGCGGGAACAGCCACGGTCGTGATGAAGAACCCCAGGAAGATCAGGAGGTGCACGTGGACGCGCGGATACAGGAGGATGTAGGCGCCCATGACGCCGCCGATGGCACCGGACGCACCGACCATCGGTATGGGCGAGCCCGGATTGCTCGCGACCTGCGTGGCAGCCGCCGCCAGGCCGCACAGCAGGTAGAAAACGAGGAAGCGCAGGTGCCCCATGGAGTCTTCGACGTTGTTGCCGAATATCCACAGGAACCACATGTTGCCGATGATGTGAAACCAGCCGCCGTGCAGGAACATGGACGTGACGGTCGTATACCAGCCCGATCCAGCGCCGATGACGCACACGGACTGCGGGCCGATGGGAAATTCGGTGCCCGGGGCGACCGTGTGCAGCAGTTCACCCGGAATCAGGCCGAGCCTGCAAACGGAGCCGGACAGCGCAGGTTCCGCTCCCATACCCTGGACCAGCACCCAGGCAGCGGCATTCAACGCGATGATCAGGATCGTCGCGTAGGGCGTCAGTATGTGCGGGTTGTCGTCACGAATCGGGAACATGCGTACCTGGCGCCCCGTCAGCAGTCAGTCCCTGCCTCGGCGGAACATAGCACAGCCGGACCGGCAGCAGACCCTCGTCAGCGATCGGCTGCCAGTACGTCGGTTTCGTCCGCAGCGTCGGACCCCGTGCCGGTTTCGTCCTCCCCGCCACGGCTCAAACGTTGCTCGAGCCCGAACTCCCGAGCCAGCCAGCGTATTGCGGCTCTCGCCTGGCTGCTCCCTGCGAAATCCTCGCCGAGCACGATCGAGTTGCCGTGCCGGTCGTCGGCGAAGATTGTGTAGTGGACGACATGACGGCTGCCGGACTGCGTGCGCTTCGAACTCGAATAGCGAAAGCCTGCAAACTCGTCGCGGCGAATGCGCCGCCGTCGGACCGGGATAGCGAGAACCCGGCGCTCCGACGTGATCTCGATCGGGCCCGCAGTCACGCGCAGCGAGTTCAGCATGCCGTATAAGCCCGCCAGCATGACCATCGCACCGACCGCGACGAATACGCCACCGAACACCGATTGTCCTTCGCTGGTCGCAAGGAACCAGCCAGCCGCTGCGAAAACGCCCCCGAACAGCAGTGCCGCGAGGGCACCGGCCGAATTGCGTCCCATAGGGAAATATACTTCCTTGCCGGCATAGCTATCCGTGCTCCGCAGGCGACGCTCTACCGCCGCGTCATCGAGTTGCTCCTGCCGCAGGCGGGCCGCGTCGACGACCCTGGCGGGCAGCCGGCGGGATTGAGCACCGGTCGCGTATACCGGTATGTCGTAATCCCGATCGATGTCGGCGCCTGGCATGTCGGCGTGCATGTTCAGGCGCCACACGAAATAATCATTGCTGTCCCGCTGAGCGTCCGACGGATTCAGGCCGGTCGGCGGCTCGAAACGAAACGACAACCGCGTGCCCCGCGCGCTCGGCTCCGCGTGCGCAGTGCGGGCATCTTGCCAGAGCGCCTTCTCCCGGCGACTGCGATTCTTGCCGCTGCCGGACAAGTAGCTTCGCAGGTTGGTCAGCGTCAGAGAAAAATTGCGATTGGGATCGAAGGGCAGCCGCAGGTCCACGGTGCCACCGACATGCCCCCCTATCGAACCGGGAAACGGGTCGAGCACCACGGGGGCCGGCCCGAGTCGCCCCCACTCCTGCGTCTGCCGAATCGCCCAGCCGATCAACACGAGGCCGATTGTCGGAAACAGCAGCCCGATCAGGACGACGAAATTCTGCTTCTCGACGATTTCCCGGTAGGCGACGAAGGGCAGCGGCGCGGAGATCGCATTCCAGAAGACCGCGAATCCCCATGCGACGTAGACCGATTTCTTTGAATTCGAGAATACCGATTCGGACTGCCATGCGTCATTCAGCAGCCAGGGTTTTTCCTCGTAACCCGGCGCATCGGAGTCCCTGGGCCTCGACGCGAGCAGCGAATATGCGAGCATCCCCGCCCCCGCCCCGCCGAACACCAGCAGGAAGATCGACTTGAATCCGACCAGGCCCCAGCGCAGGTTCCGGTCGATGACAGATTCGGCGGGCCTCGAGGGATTCACGTGGACGGTGATCGCCACACCCTGCGACCAGGCTTGCTGGAGCCGCCTTCCCGTGTCGCGCTGGTAGTCTCCGACGTTATCGGCGCCAGCCGCAATGCCGACCCGGTCGCCGCTATAGTGCTGCCCGGCGAATGAGTAGTCATACAACGCGAACGCAAGGTAGGTGTCAGAGTCGTCGCCTTCGTGGGTCTCATATCCGGCTCGCTGGAGCCTAGCATCGGCGGGAACCCAGTCCTGCATGCGCCACGCATCGTGCAGGTTCGAGCCGACGGACCAGAGCATCCACAGGCCGACACCGAGGAACGGCAGCGAAAAGACCAGCAGGAATATACGTCCTTTCATCGTCGCCTCCGGTGCCCGTCGCGGGGATACTGACCGGCTATCGGCCCGATCATTACAGACTATCGACTACCGGTTCGGCAATTTACGCGATGATGGCACGCTTCGCCGTGAGTCCCGTCGCATTGCGGGATCAGCCTCGATTTTCTCAGACCACGTGTTCTGCAATGGCGCGCCCGAGCTCGTCCGTGCTCGCGGATCCGCCCATGTCCCGCGTCAATACCCGACCTTCGCGCAATACCGCCTCTATTGCGCCGAGGATGCGATCGTGCGCATCGGAATGGCCGAGATGATCGAGCATCATCGCGCCGGCCCAGATCGCACCGATCGGGTTCGCGATGCCGCGTCCGGCGATGTCCGGCGCCGAGCCATGCACAGGCTCGAACATCGACGGTGCGTTGCCTGCGGGGTTGAGATTCGCCGAGGGCGCGATGGCTATCGTGCCGGTACAGGCCGGCCCAAGGTCCGACAGAATGTCGCCGAACAGGTTGGAGCCGACCACTACGTCGAAATGTTCCGGCATGCGCACGAAATTCGCGGTCAGGATATCGATGTGGTACTGGTCGACCCGGACGTCGGGATATTCGTGGGCGATCTCCGCAACCCGCGAGTCCCAGTACGGCATCGAGTGCATGATGCCATTCGACTTTGTGGCCGATGTGAGGTGCCGTGCATCGCGACCGGCGGCCAGCTCAAATGCATACCGCAGGATCCGGTCGGTGCCCCGGCGGGTGAATACGCTCTGTTGCAGCACCAGTTCCTGCTCGGTGCCGGCATACTGGATGCCGCCGATCGACGAGTATTCGCCCTCGACATTTTCCCGCACGACGATGAAGTCGATATCGCCCGCTTTCCTGCCGACCAGCGGGCAGGGCACACCGTCGAAGAGGCGCACGGGTCGCAGGTTGACGTACTGGTCGAACTCCCGCCTTATCGGCAACAGCAAACCCCACAACGACACGTGATCCGGCACGCCGGGGAAGCCGACAGCGCCAAGATAGATGGCATCGAAGCCACGCAGCCGCTGGATCCCGTCTTCCGGCATCATGCGGCCCGTGCGCTGCCAGGTAGCACAGGACCAGTCGAATTCCGTCCAGTCGAAAGAGATACCCAGCGGCGCCGCTGCGGCCTCGAGGACGCGCATGCCCTCCGGAATGACTTCCTTGCCGATACCGTCACCGGGAAGGACGGCAATACGGATGTGCTGGTTCAACAGGTGGGATCCTCGTTGGGGGCGGTTCGCGTGCCGTCTGCCACGCAACTATAACGCGTCGCTCGCCGGGAACTCGCAACCCGGGATACCGTATCCTCGATAAGGGCAGCTATCCGTTCGGCTGGCCGATCAGGGCGTACAGCAGTTGCTCGATCCTGGCCCTCATCTCGTCGGGCGAGGCGGAAGCCGCCGTGGCCTGCGGGCGCACATCCGTCGCCGGCGCGTCCGCTCCGAGCTGGCGAGGATCGAGTTCCGCAAGCGCCGCACTCGCGGCGGATTGTGCTCCTTCGATGCTCTCCCTGATGTTCCTCGGACCGCTCGCACAACCTGCGACGTAGATGCCGGGCCGCGACGTGGCGACACCGGCGCCGTTTGCGCCGGAGACGCGAATATAGCCGTGATCGTCTAGTTCGACCTCCAGCGCGGAGGCCAGCGCCTCGAGCCCGGAAGGCGGCTCGACGTCGGTGCACAGTACGACCATCCCGTATTTCTCCTGTGCAAACTGACGGGACGACAGGTCTTCGTAGGAAACATCGAACTCGTTCTCAGGGTTCGCCTCGACCCTGAACGAGGCGCCCCAGCGAACCTGGACTCCCGACCTGGCCGCCAGCTCCTGGACCTCCCGATAGCTCTCCGGATCGCTGAGCGGCGACAGCACGAGCACGGCGACGGTCTCGATGTCCTGCTCGAGCAGCTGGCGCACCTGGCTCGCAACGATATACAGCGCAAAGTGCGACGGTTCATCCAGCACGATGAGCACGCTGTCCGGGTATTCCTCGTTGGATGGCTTCGAGGCATATCCGCCAGTCGGACCGGGAGACTCGAGCAGGCGCTGCAGCTCCGCCGACGTCAGTATGTCAGGATGACTGCCGTAGCCGAGTTCCCTGTAGCGCGCACCGTCCTCGACCTGGAAGCCGGGCGCCAGCACGACCGCGCCGACGTGCTTCTCGTGCACGGTTTCGAGCGGCACATCGAAGTGAATGGCATCGTCCTCGCAAGCCTGCACGCAACGGTTGCACGGCAGATAATTCGGCGGCGTATTGAGGCAATTCTCGATGTCGATGACGTAGGGCTCGGGATAAGTCTCGCCCATCGGAGTATAGATCGCCTTGCGGAAGGTCAGGCCGGCGTCATATTCGTTCGCCAGCACGACCGGACAGACCGCGCGGCAAAGCTTGCAGCGCGTGCACGCATCGGTAACGAAGCGCGCCCGCTCGCGCACGCCGACGGTGAAATTCCCCGGCCGGCCCTCGATGCCCGTCACCGTTGCCTGCGTGATGATCTCGATCCTGTCGTTAGCGGTCAGTGCTTCGAAAAGCGGTGTCCGAGCTCCCTCAGCGCGATCGCCGATCGCATCGGCAGCGGTCATGGTGGCCGCAAGGCGGCCACCGATGACAGGCCCGCGTTCTACGACGATCGCGCGCGCACCGGCATTGGCGCATTCGATAGCCGCATGCAGGCCCGCGATTCCGCCGCCGACGATGAGTATCGAGTCGGTCATGCCGCCGCCTCTGCCTGCGCCCTGGAGTAGCCCGCATCGAACGCGCGCAGGTTCAGGTCGAGAATTCGCGGTTTCACGGTCGCCCGGATTGCCTCTTCCGCTGCTTCGCGGCTGATGACGCCGGTCTTGCCAACCAGGAAACCGAGCATGACGATGTTCGCAGCCAGCCTGTTCCCGAGTTCTTCCGCGATTGCCGTGGCCGGCAGTCCGAACGCGTTCGCTTCGTCGGGCACCGAGTGGACGAGCGCCGTGTCGTAAATAAGCAGTCCGCCCGGCCGCAGGGCCGATCGGAACTTCACGTAAGCCTCCTGGAAAAAGGCGACCAGCACATCGGCCTCGGTGACGAAGGGATAGTCGACCCGCCCTTCGGAGACGACGACATCGGAGCGCGAGGCGCCGCCGCGCGCCTCCGGGCCGTAAGACTGTGTGCACACGGCATCTTTCCCGTCGAACAGGGCCGCGGCCTTGCCCAGCAGGCGGCCGCACAGAACGATGCCCTGCCCGCCTACTCCGCCGAATCGCACCTGTATCGTCCTGGCCGCCGCCTTGCTCATGTCCGCTGATCCGTGGTTCGTTCTTGCATCATCCGAGGAAATGCTTGCGCTCGACGTCAACGAAATTCCCGACGACGATCGGCTTGGTGTCGTCTATCAGGTCGATATCGAATTCCTCGAGATTCGTCGCCCCGTGACGTATCTGGCAACGCTGGCGGTAGATTTCGACCTCGTGCAAGCCGTCGCCAATTTTGTTCGACTTGCCGAAACTCGTCGGGCAAGGCGCCAGGACTTCGATGAAGCCGAAGCCTTTCTTGTTCATCGAACGCAACACCGCGTCCTGGAATTCCCGTACGTGCAATATCGTCCAGCGGGCAACGAACACGGCACCGGTCGCCTTCGCCAGGTAGGGCAGGTTGAAAGGCTGCTCTATCGCGCCATCGGGCGCAGTCGTGCCCTTAGCGCCGATCGGCGTCGTCGGACCAACCTGTCCGCCGGTCATGCCGTAGTTGAAGTTGTTGATGCAGATCACCGTCATGTCGACGTTCCGGCGCGCCGCATGAATCAGGTGGTTCCCGCCGATGGATGCCAGATCGCCGTCGCCGCTGATCACGGTGACCTTGAGCTCCGGCTTGTGCACCGCGATCCCCAGGGCAAACGGCAACGCCCGGCCGTGGGTCGTGTGATACGAATCGACATTGACGTAGCCGGCCGCCCGTCCGCTGCAACCGATTCCCGATACGCAGACGTGCTGGTCCTCGGGCAACCCGGAAGCGGCGATAGCGTGGGCGTAGCCGTGGATGACGGTCCCTATCCCACAGCCGGGACAGAGTATGTGCGGCAGCCGGTCCGCCCGCAGCAGGTTGTCGATCGGGTGGATGTTGGCGGCCGGCTGTATGACCTGCTCGGTGACACTCATGATCGAATCAGCTCCAGGATGGCGTCGGGCTTCAACATCGCCCCGCCGGCGTGATTGAGGCGCAATACAGGCAGCTGGGTGAGCCGCTCGATTTCCCGGCGCAGCTGCCCGAGGTTAATTTCCGGCACGATGAATCGCTTGACCTTGCCCCGCTCGATGAGTTCGCGAATTCGCCTTTCCGGGAACGGCCACACGGTAATCAGTCGCAGGAGGCCACAGCTTATTCCCTCGGCACGGGCTTCATTGACGGCATGCCGGGCCGAGCGCGCCGTGCAGCCGAAGGACACGACCACCGTTTCCGCATCATCCAGCGCAATTTCCTCGTGCATTTCGATCTCGGACGCGTGCAGGCGGATCTTGTCGACGAGCCGGTTGACGAGCTTGTCGTGGATCTCCGGCGTCAGTGCCGGGTATCCCTTTTCGTCGTGAGTCAACCCGGTCATGTGTACCTTGTAACCGTCGCCCGCATGGGCCATAGGCGGCACCATGTCGTCATCCGGCGCGTAACCGAGGAATCGCCTTTCGCCCGGCGGAAAGTTCGGCCCCTTGCGACGCACGATCGGGATCTCCTCGGCTGGCGGTATGACGACGCGCTCCGCCATGTGGCCGACGACCTCGTCGAGGAGGATGAACACGGGAACCCGGTACTTGTCGGCGTCATTGAATGCCCGCACGGTCAGGTCGAAACATTCCTGGGGCGAGTCCGGGCAATAGGCGATGACGCCGTAGTCGCCGTGCGAACCCCAGCGAGCCTGCAGGATGTCGGACTGCCCCACCATCGTCGGCAAACCGGTCGATGGCGAAGCGCGCTGTACGTCGGCGATGACGCAGGGTACTTCCATCATGGCCGCGAGGCCGATGTTCTCCATCATCAGGCTGAAGCCCGGCCCGGACGTCGCGGTAAAGCTGCGGGCCCCGGCCGCCGAGGCGCCGATGATGGCTGCGATGCTGGCGAGTTCGTCCTCCATCTGCACGAAGCGGCCGCCGAGAGGCGGCAGTCGGCGTGCGATCAGTTCGGCGATTTCGGTCGAGGGCGTGATCGGGTAGCCCCCGAAAAAATCCATACCGGCCGCCAGAGCTCCCTCCGCGCAGGCGTGGTCGCCCACCATGAAGTGCGTGCCGGTCAGCACGCGAGAAGGTTTTTTTGCGGGTACGCGGGCTGCGGCTGCGTTATCAGGCATCGACATCAGCCTCCGGTTCTCCGTCAGCCGGGACTTCGGTCGTCCAGATCGCGAGCTCGGGGCAAATCAGGTCGCAAAACCGGCAGTGCACACAGGCCGTTTCCTTGCCCTCGGCAACCATCGGGAAATGGTAGCCCTTGGCGTTCGTCTCTTCGGAATAGACCAGGACTTCGGTCGGACAGTAGGTGATACAGAAGTTGCACTGCTTGCAACGCTCGGAAATGACATGCACCTGGCCCCGGGGTACCTGGGCCAGAGACAGATCGATCGGCTCGCGGCCGAAATTCCCTGAAATCTTCGTCAACCGGAACTCCAGCCTGGCCGGATGAACAGGATCCACGTGCGCAGATTATGCTGCCACGCGCTAGTATTCCACAGCGTCA
>Ga0224500_10000374_pt1 | contig 31247 bp, 27 predicted proteins | sample SF_Oct11_sed_USG_FD_168126 | JGI IMG/M metagenome (GOLD analysis project Ga0224500, IMG submission 168126) | Sediment microbial communities from San Francisco Bay, California, United States - SF_Oct11_sed_USGS_4_1 | ecosystem: Environmental > Aquatic > Marine > Sediment | place: USA: California... | reverse complement strand
GTGGTACGGCAAAAGTGACCACTTTCGGTTAATACAGGTAGCCCCGGTAGAAGTTGTAGCGCTTTGCGATGTGGACAAAAACATGTTAAAGGGAGCAGCAGCGATCGTCAGCCAGCGTCAGCATTCCAGGAAGACACCTCGTCTTTACGGTGACTACCGGAAGATGCTCTCAGAAAATGAACTGGATATCGTGCTGATCGGCACGCCTGACCACTGGCATGCACTACAGACCATAGAGGCAGTAAAAGCTGGCGCGCATGTTTACGTACAAAAGCCAATCAGCGTTGATGTTATGGAAGGAGAAGCGATGGTTGCGGCGGCACGCAAATATAAGCGCGTCGTTCAAGTTGGTACGCAACGCAAAAGCACTCCCCATCTTATTGAGGCAAAAAAGAATATTGTGGATGCGGGACTACTGGGGAAAGTCTCTCATGTAGATATGTGCTGCTATTTTCCCATGCGCAATAATGGCAACCCCCCACTGGAACCTGTGCCCGACTTTCTGGATTACGAAATGTGGACAGGGCCAGCGCCATTACGCCCATACGATGGAATACCACACCTGAGATGGTGGCGCACCTTCATGGAATACGGTAACGGTATAATGGGCGATATGTGCGTGCATATGTTCGACACCGTCCGATGGATGCTAAAACTTGGATGGCCGAATCGTATTGTTTCCACTGGAGGTATATACGTTCAAAAAGAAGGAAAGTCCAATATTGCGGATACGCAAACTGCACTATTCGAATATGATGAGCTCAACTGTAACTGGCAGCATCGCAGCTGGGGCACTCCCGCAGATCCGGACTATCCCTGGTCTTTTATTTTATATGGCGAGAAAGGAACATTGAAAGGAAGCACCATGCGGTATGATTTTATTCCGCACGGTGAAGGCGGAACACCGATCCACAAGGATGTCATTTATGAAAAAGAAAAATACCCTGAAGACCTTACCGAAGATCATATTGAATTAAATGCAGCGCCGGCCACCAGGTTGCACATGCTTAACTTTTTGGGTGCCATTGAAAATAATAGCCGACCTGTGGCGGACATCGAGGAGGGACATATTTCTACAGCGAGTTGCATCTTGGCCAATTTGTCAATGAAAACGGGACGTCCTATCGTGTATGATCCGAAGAAACGTGAAATTACTGGTGATCGAGAGGCTAATGATTTGCTCCAACGACCATACCGGCAACCGTGGGTACATCCGGATCCTACTAAAGTATAAAGCCAACTTTCTTGAAGAAATTTACAACGTATTTCTACATAAACTTTATTTTAAAGAGGTGGTTTCATCGTTGTGGAGAATTGAACAAGCGATATTTTTTTACACTTTTAACAGGTGTCACCATTTTCTTCAATTGTGCCGGTCCTCCATCACCAGAATCTGATGATGGACCCTCCCCTGCGCGCTCACCCGAAGAAGAACTTGCTTCCTTTCAACTTGATCCTGGCCTGCAAATTCAACTGGTAGCCGCCGAACCCATGGTCCAGGATCCCGTTGTGATAACCTTCGATGAAGATGGTAGACTATGGGTTGTGGAAATGCGCGGGTTCATGCCTGATATTGATGGCGTTGGTGAGAAAGAGCGCGTTGGAAGAGTCTCTGTGCTGGAAGATACAGATGGCGACGGCGTAATGGATGTGAGTACAATTTACATCGATAGTCTGATCTTGCCCCGCGCTATTGCGGTCGTTCCCGGTGGGGCGTTGATCGTTGAAAATCAGGCACTCTGGTTGACAGAAGACTTTGATCACGACTTAAAGGCAGACGCGAAAACCCTTATTGACCCTGATTACGCCGGCGGCCCTTTGGTTGAACATTCAGGAAACGGCCTCTGGCGCGGGTTGGACAACTGGTATTACAATGCTAAATCACGTTTTCGGTATCGCTTGACAGACGGTGGGTGGCAACGTGATAGTACAGAATTTCGTGGTCAGTGGGGAATCAGTCACGATGACGAAGGTCGCTTGTATTATAATTATAACTGGTCGCAGCTTCATGCAGACCTTGTTCCACCAAACTATTTGTCGCGAAACAAAAATCACAAACCAACTACAGGGATAGATCATGGACTCACTATTGACAGAAGAGTGTATCCCATCCGGGCTAATCCCGCGACTAATCGCGGATACATACCCGGTACTTTAGACGAATCCGGCCGATTGCTGGAATTTACAGCTGCATGCTCCCCACTTTACTATCGGGGAAATGCATTGCCATCCATGTATGCCGGCAGTGTTTTCGTATGCGAACCTTCCGGAAATCTTATCAAACGAAATGTTGTTGATCAAGCAGGAGCCCTGCTTGCAGCCCATGATCCAAATCCCGGGAGGGAATTTCTGGCCTCCACTGATGAGCGATTCAGACCGGTTCAATTGGCAACAGGCCCGGATGGTGCCCTTTATGTTGCAGATATGTATCGTGGCCTGGTTCAACACGGGCCACACGTTACACCCTATCTCCGCGAACAAACTATTTCTCGAAAACTGGTTCTACCAATACATCTCGGACGTATTTGGAGAATTGTCCCCAAAAATTGGAAGGCACCGGACCCAACAAGACTTTCATCGGCCACTTCAGCAGAATTGATTGGCTACTTGTCCAATCCGAATGGGTGGTACAGGGACATGGCCCAAAAATTACTGGTGGAACGAAACGATAAAAGTATCCAACCTGCACTTGAAAAACTCTCTTTGCAAGGAGATAACTATGTTGGTCGGCTACATGGATTGTGGACAATGGAAGGATTAAAGATACTTGAGCCTGACTTGCTGTTCCGATGCCTGAAAGACAAAAACGAAATCATCCGGACCACGGCATTACGATTGCTTGAACCCATGGCAAAATCTGATCCGAATGTTCGCGCTAAACTGGAAACAGAGATTTTTTCAATATGGAATAAAGCTTCCTTCAAAGAAATACTCCAGATTGCTTTGACTGCCGAGGTACTCAACTGGGACGCATCGCATCAGCTACTGGCAGGAATTGTAGAACGCTATGATACTTCCGCGTTGATAAGGGACGCTGTACTAAGCAGCCTTGAGGATCGGGAGTTTGGTTTTTTGCAAGACCTGCGCAAATCTACATGGCTTCAAGAGCACACACCTGACAAAGAAATATTCCTGGATATGCTCACTTCAGCTGTCGTCCGAAAGCGGGATACAAAAGAGATGACCGGTCTGTTATCCCTCCTGGACAAGGATGACTTGACGTGGGTAGAAAAAGCCATGCTCACGGCGATAGCGATCCAGGGACGCGCCAATAAGTCCAAACCTATAGGGCTACCTTCCCAACCTGGAATATTAAACCGGCCCCATGTCAACATTGATCCATCGCGCTTGCAGGAATTGGCAGCGATGTTTGAGTGGCCCGGCCATATCGCGGTTCCTGCGGCAGCGCAACAAACGCAGCTTACCGACGAAGACCAACAACAATTTGCTTTGGGAAGGCAGCTATTCCTTACCTCATGTGCGGGGTGCCATGGAACGGATGGTGCCGGGTTAAGCCGGTTTGCACCTACCTTGATAGGCTCTGATTGGGTATTAGGCAGCGAGAAGCGCCTGGCGCTGCTTATCCTCCATGGGATAGAAGGTCCTGTAGAGGTGGCGGGGAAGGTTTACGATATCCCTGATATACTTCCAGCAATGCCTGCGCATTCCCCAATGGATGATGGTGCGATTACCGCCATTATGACCTATATTAGGAATGAATGGGGAAATAATGCCGGCCCGGTCAGCAGGCGAATTGTAGGCTCTACACGGCATACTTCACAAGGCAGAGTAGTCCCCTGGACGGCAAATGAACTGAACAGACATATCCTGGAGACAGAACAAGCCGCAACACAATAACCTATTCAATACAATGATGTCCAACATATGAAAGCGTATCGAGATCCATCGACTTCAGATCCCTCTCCATCCGGGATGGACAGACGGGAGTTTCTTCAGAAAGCTGCCGCTGCCGCGATGGCTTTTTCACTGCCAATGCCTACGAAATTATTTAAAGAAATGCGCATGGGTGTTGTTGTCCACTCCTATGGGAGCCGTTGGAATTCTAAAGTCTCCAGCAATAAATATCCGGGTTTTATGAACGCAATTGACCTGCTGGAACACTGTAGTCGAATTGGTGCCGGAGGTATTCAGGTTGGTGTGCGGGAATGGACTACCGATTTTGTGGAGAAAATGCGTGACCGAAGGGAAAAACTTGGTCTCTATTTGGAAGGGTCTATAAGCATGCCGAAAGATACCGGCGACCTGACAAGGTTTGAACAAGAAGTGAAAGGTGCAAAAGAGGCAGGCGCGCAGGTGATCAGAACAGTATGTTCTGCGGGTCGCCGGTATGAAATATTTCACTCTCTCGAGGCATTTCAGGAAGCTCAGAAAAATGCGATGACATCCCTGCAACTGGCAGACCCCATCCTTCATAAACATAAAGTCAGACTTGCGGTAGAAAACCACAAGGACTGGCGGGCAACCGAACTCGCTGCCATGATAAAAGAACTCGACAGTGAATGGATAGGCGTAACACTTGATTTTGGGAACAGCATTTCGCTTATGGAAGATCCCCTGGAAGTAGTTGAAACATTGGCGCCCTATGCGTTTACGACACACGTCAAGGATATGGGCGTGGATGAATACGCCGACGGCTTTCTGCTATCTGAAGTTCCTCTGGGAAGAGGCATCCTTGACCTCACCAGGATGATAGCCATTTGCAATCAACACAATCCGGAGATCACCCTAAATCTTGAAATGATTACCCGCGACCCCCTGGAAATACCCTGCCTCAAGGAAGATTACTGGGCTACATTTGGAACGTTGTCTGGCAGTGAACTGGCACGAACGCTTCAGATGGTAAGGCATCACAAATTTCAACCAGCGCTTCCTACTGTCTCGCAACTTAGCAGTGAGGATAGGCTCGCAGCAGAAGAGCAAAATATTATCGAGTCTTTCACTTACAGCAAGACGATTCTGGGGTTAAAATAAATCACGCTCTATCATTGAAAAAGCATAACGTATGGAAAAGTTACCAGGTATCAAACAATTTGATTTAAGTGGAAAGTCTGCAATCATTACAGGAGGATCTAAAGGCCTTGGATTGGCAATGGCTGCTGGCCTTGCTTCAGCCGGTGCTGACGTTATGTTGGTAAACCGAAATGCAGCAGAAGGTGCACGTGCCGCCAATGAACTGAGTGCAACCTACAGAAAAAAAGCACTCTCCTTTGGTGCCGACATTACAGACAAAGAGCAAACGGAGGCCATGGTAACCTTAGCCTTAAAATCTTTTGGAAAGATTGATATCCTGATCAACAGTGCAGGCATAAATATTCGCGGTGCCATTGATGAAGTTACGCCGGATGACTTCGCCAAAGTGATGGAAGTTAATGTTACAGGTACCTGGCTAGCTTCCAGGGCCGTAACACCACATATGAAAAAAAATGGGAGCGGGAAAATTATTAATCTGGCCAGTACACTTGGATTGGTTGGTTTGGCCAACAGAACGCCGTATGCATCAAGTAAAGGCGCCGTCGTTCAAATGACGCGCGCGCTGGCCCTGGAACTTGCTCCTTTCAACATCAATGTGAATGCTATCTGCCCAGGTCCTTTTCTCACTGAAATGAATATTCCCATTGCTGAAACAGATGAAGCAAAGAAATTAGTTGTTGGCGCCACAGCACTGGGTCGTTGGGCAAGACTCGAAGAAATTCAAGGTGCCGCTATTTTTCTTGCCAGTGATGCCGCCAGCTATATGGTGGGTGCCATGCTTACCGTTGACGGCGGCTGGACGGCCAAGTAACCAACGATAAATTCGCAAACGCGAGAAAATCAAGGGAGGCTAAAGAAAGAATGTTATCACAAAAATCAGTGTTATGGCTGTGCAAGACAAAAGAAGCGTTCCTAAGCTGTGTGTCTGATTACCCTGCTTAATATTCATACCAGACATCTGCGTCATTACCCAGAAGAAACTGTCGTTGGCATGTGAAATGGCAATTGCACCGGCACCGATAGCCAGCACTGTAAAGGCCCTTAACATTTCTGTATCTAACCCCAGCGTTACAAGCAAAGGTGCTACAACGGATGCTGTGGTAATCATCGCCACAGTGGATGATCCTTGGGCTGTCTTTAGTGCCAGCGCCATAATGAAGGGAAGCAAGAGTCCAAGCTGCTTAGCTCCACTCAGATTCGAGCTAACGATTTCAGCGATACCTGAGTTTTGCAGCATCTTGCCAAACACTCCGCCTGCACCGGTAATCAAAATGATGGGTGCGGCGATGATCAATGCATCACCAATCCATCCTGTTGAGGACAACAATTTTCTGTCAAATTTTTCCGGCAGCATGAAAGATGCAAAAGCCCCCAGCAAAAGTGCTATCACCGGATTCCCAACAAACTGCAGCACGGTAGTAAACGAATTATCACCAAAGGGATGCGTGGGGTAATTGGCAATTGATGCCAGAACAATAAAGAACAGGGGCACAATAATAGGTAAGGAAGATTTCCCCAGTGAAGGCGGCTTACGATGCCCTGTCTTTTCACCCTCCGCAAACTTCGGAATGATTATAACCCTGGTAGTGGCGTACTTGGCAAAATAAAAGCAAGGCACCAGGGCCACCAAACTAATAATGGCACCCCATAAAATGACGATACCAAGGTCTGCACCCAGTATACCAGCCGTGGCAATCGGTCCGGGTGTTGGCGGCACGAGCGAATGACTGGCCGTTATGCCCAAGGTAAGCGCGATCGTAGTAGAAATAAAAGGGACTTTAGCCTTAAATGACAAGGACTTACTGATTGGATTTAGCATGATAAAGGCACTATCTCCAAAAACAGGTATTGAAAGGATCCATCCTGTTATCATCATTGCCAGCACTACTGATTTTTCTCCGATATACGATAGTACCTTTTGCGCAATGACCAATGCGCCACCGGTCTTCTCTAAAAAGGTACCGATGATTACTCCCAGCAATATCACCAACCCTATCTTTCCGAGCACGCCACCAAACCCATCTGATATGGACTGAACGATTAGCTCCAGGCTCATTCCCGTAATCAAACCATAACCGATAGCACCTACGAACAACGCCAGAAACGGGTGGATATCATACTTGATAATGGCAACAATAATAAAAGCCAGCGCTATAAAAATCATAAGTAATGTAAACATGCAGTCGGCTTTAAGGTGTCTGATTATCTTGTAAAAAATATTCTGTTACATTCGATGGAATCGAATGTAGAAATATATTCATTTAAATGTTGAATTTTAAATGATCATCACGATTTCTCGTCAGGGGCAAATGGAAATCTAAAAATACGGGCCTTCTTCCTGCAGTATTATGATTCCCGGCCTGTTCTTTCCAATGGCTTCGATGACGGCTGCACTTGTATTTGTTCTGTAGAGGTACACTTGTTTTAGGTTCGGTATCTTAAGCAGGTCAAGGGCAGCTTTATCATCAATTTTCGTGAAAGAAAGATTGAGTGTTTCCAGTTTAGAAAGTTTTTGCAGGTACACCAGGCCAGATCCATCCAGATTTGTCTTTTGAAGGTACAGTGTTTTTAAATTCTTCATCTGACCGATATAATAGAGACCATCATCGTCAATCCCGCTTGATATCAGCGAAATTTTCGAAAAAACATCAGAAAAAGGACTTAGCGCCTTGAATTGGTCATTGGTGAATGGTGCAGGCGGAAATTTCATCGCGATTGCATAATAGTCGCCATCCGCCAGGCTGTCTCGCGTAATCGTGATGGAAAGCTTCTCAGCAACGGCATGAAGTTCCTGCTGTAACGCAATATTTCTCATCCTGGAAACCTGTACCCTGCGTCGATATTTCACCAATTCTGGTAACAGCTGTTCTATCATCGGGCCTATATCTTCTCTGCGTGCCTGGTTTACCGGCAATTCTTCAGAAGCACCTGACTCGATCCAATATTTCAGTAGCGCCTGTTCATCCTCACGCAGTGGGGTCTTACCCTCAGGCGGCATGTGATCATCATGGTTCTCAGGCAGTACAACACGATTGAACAACTCACTTTTATCTGGAAAACCTGGCGTAAGCGCCGGCTGACCGCTCTTACCCTTGCCGAGGAGATTTTGATAGGAAGTCATCACCAGATCTCCTTTTGATCTTTCAGCATTGTGACAACTCAAGCATTTCCACTCAAGTATAGGTGCAATCATATCTTCATACACCAGCATCTGCGACTCAGGCTTTTTTTCAGCAGAAGACAAATCGCTCACAATTAATTGAAAATGATCGGTAAGATAGTGTTGGCCGTGTGTTACCGACCCTCCAAGATGACTGGCATAAGCAACGGCAGCATTACTAATGAATAAGCCTGAGAGATAGAACGCATAAAACCGTACTGAATTACGATACATAAAATACAAGGCTACCGTAGTAGAGACAACCGAGGCTGTAATTGCACCTGCCCAAAAATGCTGTTCTATTAAACTACCGGAATAGTCACCGGATGCGAAGAGGAGAAATCCCGCTCCTACCGATGTCAACGTGGATACGGCTGCTGCGATGAGCAGAAAAAGCATGACGCGCTCTCCCACTGCTACAGTTTTGTAAAATCTTAGAATTTCAAACAACAGGGCGAGCATAATCAGGACAATTGGGAAATGCAGTACCAGCGGATGAAGCCTACCCAGAAACAATAGCAGGAAAGGGACCTTTACGGGTCGATAATAAGGTAACGCCAGGATTAACAGTCCTGGTAAAAAAGATATGATAGTGAGTACCGGGTGCCTGAATTTTTGAATCGTCTTCCTCAAAGGCAACCTGTATTTACTTGCAAACTCGTTTCCCGCAGTATCATTTAGGCGCGTATATTTGAAAGGGTTCCTGTGCTGTCACCAAAGTTTTCATGACCGATATTTAAGGCATGCAACATCGAAAGGTAGAGGTTTGCGAGAGGCGTTTCTTTTTCAAAAACTAAATTCTGTCCTGTTTTAATTTTACCACCTCCATTACCGGCCAGTATTATTGGCAGGTTTTTCGGCGAATGCCTGTTGCCATCACGCAGATCGGAAGTAAATAGAATCATGGAGTTTTCCAGCAATGTTTTGTCTCCTTCCCTGATGCTTTTAAGCTTTTGAAGTAAGTAAGCATATTGCTCAACATGCCATGTGCTGATCCTTGTATATTCATCCAGGGCTTCTTTCTTGTCCATATGATGAGAAATCGAGTGGTGATTTCCGGTAACGCCTTCCAAAAACGAGAAGTTACGGTTGCTGACAGAATTCCCAAACATAAAAGTTAACACCCGAGAAGCGTCGCTCCAAAAAGCAAGCGCCATAACATCCATCATCAATCGCGTCTTTTCGGTTATATCTACACCCCCATATACTTCGACATACTCGTCGATATTTTTGTTTAATCTTGTTAACTCACGTGTTATGTCCGGTGTAATGTTGGCCGCAAATTTTGCGCGGTTTGCATCGTTGGTAATTCTCTTTTCAACACTCCGGATGGATTCGAGATATTCTGATAACTTATCCTGATCAGCTCTGCCCAAATTCCGCTTAAGACTCTTAGCATCATCCATCACTAAATCCAAAATACTCTGCTTCCAGGGGTCCTCTTTTATCTTTATGCCCGGAACGTAGGGTCTGAACAGCCGGTCGAATGCAAGCCGCGGATCAATTTCTTTGGAAAGTGGCTGGCTCGGTGATTTCCATGATATACTGGAACCATACAATCGTGTAAAACCAACGTTGATATCTACTCCTGTAGTAATTCTATCGAGGCCATACTCCAGCGACGGAAATAATGTCTGGTTTCCAACTTCGTTGGCTATCACCTGATCAATTGATATCCCACCGCTGCTGATATTATCACCAATGGTCTGTTTGATTGGCATGCACGTCAGCAGGCTTGCAGACTTAGCATAGTGTCCGTCGGCGCCCTTGAATAGAGAATTCTTGTTCATGAGTTCTCCCAGGACGAGAATATCCTGTTTCAGATTTTCAAGGGGCAGAAGTTGGGGCGTAAGTGAAAAACTATTTCCTAAAGTGTCAGGTGTCCACCGATCTGGATGCACCCCATTTGGCATGAACAAGAAGGCCGTTCTTACAGGTGATTTGACGCCGGCGTGAGAATTTATACCGGGCAAAGCCATTGCGTCCAGGAGGGGAAGCGCAATGCAGGCACCCATACCCTTTAGCATTCTTCTGCGCGATATATGCCAATTATTCTTCATCGTGTATAATATTAAACCTTTTTCTCATAGTCATTAATCTTCATTCTGAAAGGATAACTTTTAACCAATTCGATAATAAAGATTTCAGGATTAAAGTTATTTTCCAATAATGCGGTGTCAAGTCTTTCCAATGCAGGTTCATCTGTAAACAAAATCGATCGTCCTAAGGCATATGAAAGCATCTTGGAAGACAAGTTACGGGCAATTTTTGCTTTCTCCTGCAACAATAACATTTTCAATTCCTTGGGACCCTGAAATGTTCTGCCGTCTGCCATAACACCGGAAGGGTCGACCTTTACTTTTCCATAACTCTCACGCCAGCGCCCGGAAGCATCAAAGTTTTCCAGCCCCAGTCCTAACGGGTCCATTTTCTGATGACACGACATGCATTCAGGTTTTGACCGATGAATCTCTAAGATTTTCCGCAATCCAAGGGCATCATGCACAGCTTCATCTTTTGTCAGTTCTGCGACGACTGCGGGAGGCGGTGGTGGTGATATCCCGAGCAGCTGTTCCATCACCCATTTACCACGGATAACCGGACTTGTTCTTAATGGAAATGAAGTTGTCGCCAGAACACTACCCATTCCCAGCACACCCCCCCTGGTTGAGTCCGGCAAAATCGTTTTTTGAAAATCATCACCCGCAATACCTTCGATACCATAGAAGTCAGCCAATTCCTTGTTCAGAAAAGTATAGTTGCTGTTTATCAATTCCAGCATATTCTTACTTTTCGTCAGTACATAATAAAAATACTCTACTGTTTCGCGGTAGAGCGCGTTGCGAACAGGCATGTCAAATCCTGGATATTTGACCGGATCAACCATGGGTTCGCTGTCCAGCAATTTTGATATTCCCAGCCACTGCACAGAAAAATTCTCAGCAAAACGTTTCGCTTTGGGATCCGCCAGCATTCGTCTCACTTGATTTTCCAATACGACCGTATCTTCCAGCATACCCAGATATGCTAAGTTAAAAAGTTCCTGGTCGGGCATGCTTGACCATAGAAAATAAGAGAGCCTTGTTGCCACTTCGAAATTGCCAAGTGCGTAGGATCCTGTCTTCTCGGGCTCTTCTTCCGCGCGATATAAGAAATTGGGAGAAATCAGCACGGACTTAAACGTTTGCGCAATGCTCTCATTGAATCGCATTGGATCTTCCAGTGAATCTTTTTGATCATATACTTTCCGAAACATCTGGATCAGTTTCGACTTTTCATCTTCTTTAAGGAATCTTCGAAAGGCCCTGGCTGCAAAAGGAAAGATAACTTTTTCAGCAGCAAGTTCAGGCGCGTTAACTTCTTCATATTCATCGCTGAATAAAGACTTAACCCAGTTGCGAAATCGCTGCCACCAATTTTGCTTATATACAATTGGAACAACCCTCGCCCATTTGTCGGCATCATTGTAAGCCTGTGTTACAATCAAGTCGGCTGCGTCATAGTAGCGTTCCAATTTTAGCGGCGTAAAAAACAAGGCTTTAGCCTGGTTATCAAAACCACCTCCTCCTGATCCATCCGATGGAAAATAATTCCTTGCGTCAAAATCAACTTGCAGGAGATCCTGAATTGTAAAATGATACTCTGAATGACTGAGCCGTCGTATGACCACGTGCCCCGGACTTTTTTGCCTGAGCGAGCTCTGTAAAATGCTGTTGATTCCATCCACCAGTTGATGGTAATCATTTTCCGAAAGTGCAGGCTCACCTTTCGGCGGCATGGATCTGGTTCTAATCTGATCAAGAACTTTAAGCCAAAATTTTCCATCCTGGATTACCCTGCCAATCTCCTTATAGTTGTCCAGATTAACACCGCCCTTTGTATTGCCTGTATTGTGACACTCAAAACATTTTTTAGCCATGAGGGGCCGTATTTGATTCTCATAGCTAAGTGAGTCCATGGAAAAAGATTTCCATGGAACAAGTATTAAAAGGAGATATAAACTTGCACGTCTAAATAGCATTGAAAGGTAGAATCGCTATTCTAAAGTTAATCAAATTTTCAGAAGAAAATCGAATCATACGCCGGCATCAAGCCATGACCACAAATTAAGTCACCGAATGGTAGTGTAGATTTCATTGCAGATAAATCCGGCATCATCTTTTATTCCAAACAGATAGCTGGACTTTCGGGTACGCAACCATGGGAAGCCGAGGAAATAGAAGCCTTCCACAGCACCGATTCCATTTTGGTGCCTGGGCCGACCTTCTGCATCCAATGTTGGGAACTTGATGTAATCCAATTTCTCTCTAAAACCTGTAGCCCATATTATCGTATTGACATTGTGTTTCTCCAAATCAAGGGATTTAATGGGCGTATCAAATGGCAGTGTTAGCCCTGCAAAATCCGCGTTATCCTCTTCATGGATTGGCGCTACTATTCTCTTTTGTGCAATATACCTTTCGATGAAACTTTTTGCTTTATTAGAAAATTCATCAGCGAATCTAATATGATCAGATAGATTATCGCTGAAGAAGGTGCTTGAACCATCTGCACCTTCCATGCTGCCCAACAACACAGCACCATTACGCGCAAGGGCTTGCAGACTAATCGTATGTCCGCCTTCTCCGACACCGGAAAGAATTGGCTCCTTTCCAGATATCGTCGCAGCATCGGCAGCCTCAGCTACTTTGATGTCAAAATATTTGCTTTCGATAAGCCAATCCATAATATCTTTTCCGCGGTACCTTCTCGGGATGCGGGGAACCGGGCTCGTAGAGAGGTAGACTTTACGCTCGTACTCCATAAGTTCCTCGGTAATCTGGCATCCGGATTGCCCACTACCCACCACCAAAACGGCTCCACTTTGCAGTTGCGATGGATTTCGGTATGCACTTGCATGCAACTGTTCAACGTGGGGCAAAACAAGATTGGCAAAGGAAGGCATCTTCATCTCGCTGAACGTTCCGGAAGCTACCAGAATCCGCCAGCAGAAATACTTCCGTTCCTCATTTTCATGCAAGACGGTAACATTGAAATAGGGAGACGGATCTTCTTTTTCAATGCGTACAACATCGGAATTCTCTGAAACAGGCAATTGATGCTTGGCTGCATACAGTTTCAGGGATGTGATGAACTCATCAGCCAGGGAAAATCCTTCGGGGTTGCCGACCGAATAGTTTGATCCGGGCATCGCATTCAGCCGGTTGGATGTGGTCATTGTGAAAGAGTCCCATCGCTGTGACTCCCATGATTGACCTATTTTTCCACGCTCAAAAACAATATGATCAAGCCCAAAATGTTTCAAGTAGTAGCTGGCACACAAGCCAGAATATCCGCCGCCAACAACGACCACATCCAATATAGAACCACTCATGGGAAGCGAAACTTTAATTCCCTATCACAAATATTCATTCTGAACATCCAATGTTGATTATCTTTCATATTGCCAGAAGTTCATACCTGCGCATAACATTAAATTCCATAGCGATAAATACAAAGAAGGTTGACAGACGCTGCAATAACAATACAATTTCACTTAAAGGATTTGAACGTACCATGATTAGGAAGACAGCATAATGATCCATAGGTTTTTGCAGGCGATCACGTATATCTCCATGCATTTTATGCAGGGAAGACAAGAGCTAAGGCCTAGACATTGTAATGCTGTTTTTGCCATAGTTTGGCACCTCCGCGAATACCATCCAGGTTTGTGGCGATAGTAATATTATCATCAAGGGCAAAATCAATTTTCTTTGCGTTACCTCCGCTAATGTACAAGTAATCGTAATTGAAGACAGTCTTTAATACAGCGATCACTTTTCTAAGCCGTTTGTTCCACTTCTCCTGTCCTACATCCAGGTATCCACGATTGCCGATGTAATCATCATATTCTTTGTGCTTCGACCAGGGATGATGTGCCAGCTCCAGATGGGGCAATAATATTCCATCAATCAGGAGAGAGGTACCAAATCCTGTACCCAGGGTAATCACCATTTCAAGTCCGTTTCCACATGCAATGCCCAATCCTTGTAAGTCGGCATCGTTGACAATCCGAACCGGGTGAATTAACAATTCTGTCAAGCGTTTGCCCAGGTCAACACCTTTCCATTGCTCTGTACCCAGGTTTGGTGCCGTGAATACTATTCCCTTTTTTACATAACCTGGAAACCCCACAGAAACCCGTGTGTAGCCTTCAAAATTTTTCGTAAGTTCGGCAATGGTCCACATTACCCGCTCCGGATTTGCCGGCGTGGGCGTGTCCAGGCGTGTATATTCTTTCAGGATTTCACCATCCTTATCCAAAAGAATCGCCTTAATACGAGACCCACCAATATCGATAGAGAGGATTTTTTCTTCGGCATCTTCACTCAGCATAGGTAATACCAGGTTTTATAGAAAAATAAATCGCATCAAATATAAAAAGATAAATGCAGGATGATAGCAAAAACTGCGTCTGGCCCCATCATTTTATTATGCATACGCAGGAAGAAATCAAGGTTGTTAAAATCACGAGATATTGCAGCTTACAAAACAATGCGAATATTCATAATATTACAATAAAAAATGATGATACGACGGTTGCTGCTAAAAATCCACTTCTATGGAGGACTTGCATGCTTCTGGTATCTGCTTATTTTAGGCGTTAGTTCGTTGCATTTTAATCACCACTTTTCCTTTATGGAAAAGACCGGAGATCCGGTATTTTGGACGCGTAAGCTTCAGCTTAGTGGTAGCAACGCAACGGATCTTGTTTTATCTGAGACCATCCGTGACTCGTTGGCCCTGATAGGGTGGCCGCTGCCCTGGGAGACCCGACACGATTCGTCAGGAGCATTTCACTTTGCCCTTGAACAACCTGCGAAGCGATACGTAATTGACTATTCGGCAGCAAATCATGTTGTGCACATTGCGGAGACGCCAAAAGGTTTTTGGCGCGTATTCAACTCGCTCCATGGATCCGGGGCTGTTCCAAGGGCACCAATCATGCACGCCTGGGAATGGTACACCAGGGTTACCGTGGCAGTAATAGTACTTTCAGTTTTAACAGGAATCTACGTTTGGTTCACCGGCAACCAAAATCGAAAGTCAGACCTCTACACTTTACTGATTAGCCTGACTATTGCAGTTCTTTGGATGCTTCAATTGTACACAAAAGGATAACGCATGTACACTATTGTCAGAAAGCTGCACCTCTATTCCTCATTTTTTCTGGCTGCATTTATCCTGATGTACTTTGTAACCGGATTCATTATGATTTTCGAATCGGATTTTAAGCGAGAAAATATTCGGGAAGTAAGAATTAGTGAAGCTATTTCCAGCGTTCAAATGCATCCGGATTCGTTAATCCATTGGTTGCGAAAGGAATATCATATTCGTGGTCAGTACACAGTCCGTATGGAGCCGCAACAAGCAGTTGTAAATTTCTTGCATCCGGGCACTGTTACGGAAGTGAAAATTCCTTATCCCGTGGACTCCGTATTCATCACCACAAAAAAGGGGAATATCTATACAACGCTGCACCAGTTTCACCGTCTTCATGGTTATCAGGGCGGATTGAACTATTATGTTTGGGCCTTTGTCTACGATCTTTCGGCTTCCTCAATGATCGTGTTTGCCCTGTCTGGTCTCTACTTATGGTATAAGACTGAACGCAACAGAATCGCGGGATGGATTGTACTGTCTGCATCTACTTTGCTTACCGCAATGACCATTATTTACCTCATGCTCCTGTCATGATCTAAAAAAAAGGGAATTGAAATACATTCAATTCCCATGAGCAATTACGAGCGCAATTACGATTTACAACCTCTGCCCTAAGCTAACACCTTTCATTTCCTCTTGATTGGAGAAAGGTTGATTGTAAAGCCGTTTGCCTGTGGCCTTGAAAAATGCATTGGCAACGGCACCGCCTGTAGGGGGAAGAGCAGGTTCTCCGAGGCCTGTCGGATCAATGCCGTTATTGACGAAGTGAACGTCAACATCGGGAGCTTCTTTCATTCGGATCAAACGATACGAATTGAAGTTCTTTTGTTCCGAAGCTCCATCCTTAAATGTCAATTGACTGTACATGGCATGCCCGAAACCGTCAACAACACCACCCTTTACTTGCTGATAGGCACCGCTTAGATTGATCACTATACCGCAGTCGGCTGCCACATACATCTTTTGCAGCAGCGGTTTTCCTTTATTCATCGTTACCTCCGCAACCTGGGCCACGTAAGACCGGTGGGAAAAGTATACGCTGAAGCCGTGCGATACATTTTTCTTAGTTCCCCAGCCTGATTTCTCAACGGCCAGGTTTATAACGCCCTTCATACGGTCAATATCATATTTGATCTCACCAACCGGAGTCTGCCTGGCTTTTTCAAGCAACGCAAGGCGGAACTTAACCGGATCCTGTTTTGCAGCCAAAGCAACTTCATCAAGAAAGGCCTGCTCAGCAAATGCCAGGAAGTTGGTTATGGGCGCACGCCATGCACCGGTAGTAATGGGCGATTTGTGCTCAACTGAATCGATCAGCAGATTATCAACGGCACCAGAAGGAAAGTTATCCTCCCGCGTACTATTTCCCACGTTGATTCCTACTCCACGAAGCTTATACCCAACCAACTTTCCGCCCGCATCCAAAGCGGCCGCAAACCTGTATCGTACCGCAGGACGATAGCTACCCCCCGTCATATCATCTTCCCGGGTCCAAATAACTTTTACTGGGGCTTTTATAATGCTGGATAATTCTGCTGCCTCAAGGACATAGTCAGTTTGAAGTCTTCTTCCAAAACCACCGCCTAGTCGTGTTATGTCCAATGTTATCTGATAGGGTGAAATACCCAGAAGTTGCGCCGTAGCATTTCTTGCTCTTTCGGGAGTTTGTGTCGGCCCTACCAATTCAACTCCATCTGACCGCACGTGCGCAAAGAAGTTCATAGGCTCCAACGGGGCATGGGATAAAAACGGACACTGGTACTCGCGGGTTATTACTTTTGCCGCGCCCTTAAATGCTGCGTCAACATCACCATCCTTGCGCCTAACAGTAGCTTCTTTGCTATCAAGTAACTCTTTAAATAACCGATCATGGTCAGCCGTATTTTCTATTGCATCATCCGCTTCGTACTCTATTTTAAGTAATCTACGTGCTTTGTTTACCTGCCAGGTAGATTTACCCACCACTGCAACGTTGTTTTTGAAAGTAACCACATCTACTATGCCCGGCATCGCCTTGGCTGCAGCACTGTCCACTGATTTAATTTTCTTTCCAAACGATTCCGGCCGCTGAATCATGGCATACAACATGCCTTCGCGGTAAAAGTCCAGACCATACAGTGGTTTGCCCGTAATCATTTCAGGGTTATCAACATTGCGTACAGCCGTACCGATAAGCTTAAAATCTTTTATATCCTTAAGTTTTACTTCATCCGGAACAAGCACTTTTGAGGCTTCCGTTGCAAGTTCCCCATAAGTTGCTTTACGTCCACTCTGTGCATGCATTACGACACTATTTTCAGTCGTTAGCGATTCCGCCGAAACATTCCAGCGTTTCGCTGCGGCCTCCACCAACAAATAACGGGCTGTAGCTCCGGCTTTGCGCAACCGCATCCAGGAATGCGGAACAGCACCACTCCCACCAGTAAGCTGTCTGTCGTATTTTTTTGCATCCAGTGCCGCCTGCACTACTTTTACCGCAGACCAGTCTGCATCAAGTTCTTCGGCGACGACCATAGGGAAAGAAGTCTTAATATTCTGACCTAACTCCGGATTTGGAGAATAGATCGTGATCACACCATCCGTAGCAATCGACAAGTAGCTGTTGAAATCAATACTGCCAGCGGCAATAGCGGCTTCATCTACAACCCCAATATCGGCAGCCGCGGAATCCATCCAGTGAAAACCAAGCACGAGACCTCCAGTGGCCGTCGCTGCAAGCTTCATAAAATCGCGTCTTGTTGTTTTTAATATAATTGACATGGTTATTTATTTCATTTTTGTAGATGCAAGTACAATAGCTTCACGCACACGATGGTAGGTACCACAACGGCATATATTACCGTTCATCGCATTGTCAATTTGCGCTGCGGTGGGCTTAGGGTTTTTATTCAATAGTGCCGCTGCCGACATAATTTGACCAGCCTGACAATATCCGCATTGCGGAACATCCACTTCATCCCAGGCTTCTTGCACGGGATGATCCCCATTTGGAGCAAGGCCTTCAATCGTGGTAATTTTGTTCGTTCCAATTGCTGAAACCGGTAGTGTACAGGAGCGTACTGCGTTGCCATTCAAATGGACAGTACATGCTCCGCATTGTGCAATGCCACAACCAAATTTGGTTCCAACCAAACCCAGATTATCGCGCAGTACCCACAACAGTGGTGTATCTGCCTCTACATCGGCCTCATAGCTCCGGCCATTAATTTGTAAGTTGTATTGCGCCATTTTTTTAGGATAATTGTTTATTAGCACAAGATAGGAAAAATATAAACTTCAATTGCCTAAATCAGGCAGTTTTGTCTCCCCCATTTTATGAAGCATTGTAAGTCTTATACGGATGGTGAATTGCGTTGAAACAAGGACGATCAGCAAAGCTGTACCCCTTATCACCAATCAGTCAGTGCGTTTGCCTGCTAACATTAAACCCATATGCAAGCTTCTTTTTAAAACGTTATTATTGGATGATTTTTTTTCAAGGACTAAGTCGGCCTCGAGTATTCGTTTTCCCGATGCATCTTTGCGTACAAATTTGATTAATCATGAGTGCTTCCAAGAAATTAGCAATCACCATAAAAATTGGTTCCAATGTGATCACCAATAGCCAGGGTTTTCCGGATGAGCAGGTTATCGTCAGCATTTCCAGCCAGATCAAAACGCTTCGGGATTCAGGACACCAGGTGCTGGTTATTACATCCGGCGCGGTCGCAGCAGGCAGGAGCATCTATCAATTCCAGAAAAAGACAGATACCGTCGTGCAACGGCAGGTACTTTCTTCAATTGGCCAGGTAAAACTGATATCCATGTACAAAGAAATTTTTGAAAGACAGGGTATTATCTGTTCCCAGGTATTGGTCACAAAAGAGGACTTCAAAAGCCGTAACCATTACCTCAACATGAAAAACTGCTTAACCGGATTGTTGAACAATCAAATAGTCCCAGTTATCAACGAAAATGACGTAATCTCAGTGACAGAACTCATGTTCACTGACAATGACGAACTCGCCGGGCTGGTTAGCGCTATGATGAACACAGATATGCTGATAATCCTGACCAACGTTGACGGTGTATACGATGGTGATCCAGCGGAGCCCGGGACAAGGCTGATGCATACATGGGATCCTGCCCTGATCAATTTAACTGAAATAGCTTCAGTCAAAAAGTCTGGCTTTGGACGAGGGGGTATCTTGACGAAGGTTCAAACATCTGCGAAAATTGCAGGAATGGGCATTCCGGTTCATATCGGTAATGGGCGTACCGAAAATATTGTGATCCGCATTTTAAGTGGGGAAGAAATCGGCACAAGGTTCCCGGCCAAAAAGTTAGCGTCAAACTTTAAAAAATACATGGCGCATGCTTATGAAGAACCTAAGGGGAAGGTTGTAATCAATAAAGGGGCAAAAGAAATCTTACTTTCAGACAAAGCCAAGAGCCTGTTGCCAATAGGTATTATTCGTATCGTCGGTAAGTTTAAGAAAGGAGATATTGTTAGAATAATTGATGAAAAAGATCACGAAATCGGGTTGGGTCTCGCCCGTTATGGTTTCAAAAAAGCAAAAGAAGTCATTGGACTAAAGAACCAGAAACCGATCATCCATTACGATCATTTATATTTGCACTAGTTTCAGTTTAATGCGAAAACAAATGTCTGAGAATATATTCAAGCAGGTGCAGGATGCAAGCCGGAAGTTGGGGATGCTGTCAGAAAATAAAATAAATCAAATCCTCCTGGCGCTTGCGGCGAAGACAACCGAAAGCATAGCGGCTATTCTGGAAGCTAACCAGAAAGATCTGGATCGCATGCCTGCAAACGATCCGAAATATGACCGGCTGAAACTTACTGAGCAACGGATTCGTAACATCGCCGGTGACATTGAAAATGTATCCAGGCTACCTTCGCCCCTGGGTATCAGGTTAGAAAGAAAAGAACTCGAAAATGGTTTGCTACTTGAGAAAATTACGGTACCCCTGGGGGTAATTGGAATCATCTATGAAGCCCGACCCAATGTAACCTTTGATGTTTTTGCGCTGTGTTTGAAATCCGGGAACGCATGCATTTTGAAAGGTGGTAGAGACGCAGAACACTCGAACAAGCAGATTGTGTCCTTGATTAAGGATACATTGACCGAACAACATGAGAATCCGGACATCGTCACTTTACTCCCCTCCGATCGATCCGCAACAGAGGAACTTCTTCATGCTGTTGGGTTTGTTGATGTGATTATTCCCAGAGGAAGCCAACAGCTCATTGACTATGTACGCGACAATTCAAAGGTACCCGTGATCGAAACGGGTGCAGGAATAGTCCATGCCTATTTTGACAGCACCGGCGACATTCAAAAAGGCACGGCTATCGTGTTCAATTCAAAAACCCGTAGAGTAAGCGTATGCAATGCCCTGGATTGTCTAATCGTGCATGAATCGCGGCTAGCTGATTTACCTGCATTAACAACCCCACTGGCAGACAAAAATGTACAGCTCTATGCGGATGAGAAAGCATTTTCAGCATTGGACAAGACGTATCCCGCATCATTACTAAGCAAAGCGCAGGAAACGCATTTCGGCACTGAGTTTCTGGATTATAAAATGAGCATCAAAACGGTATCAAATATAGCGGAGGCCCTGGATCATATTTTCCGATATGGTTCGAAGCATAGTGAGGTAATTATAGCAGACGATGAAAATACCATCACACATTTCCTCACTACCGTTGACGCGGCAGCCGTGTATGCCAATGCTTCCACAGCCTTCACGGATGGAGCGCAATTTGGGCTAGGTGCTGAGATCGGTATCAGCACACAAAAGCTACACGCCCGTGGACCGATGGCGCTGCGGGAAATGACATCGTATAAATGGCTCATAAAAGGAAATGGTACCATCAGGATTCCGTAATGCCATAGTCACCCCTGGTCATCTTTTCTATTTAACTTACTTGGCTCATTCATTGTGCCTTACCCTTTGCCAAGGCATCAAAGTAAATAAGTGTCCTGCTGATATTCTTATTCCAATACACATTGGAATGATCACCCGCTCGTTCCTCAAAAACGTGCGGAATTCCTTCTTTCTCTAATTGTCTGTGCAGTTTTACGTTTGCCTTGAACAACTTATCATCCCGGCCACAATCAAACCGGAAAGGCGGAAGTCTTTTTCTATTCTTTCTCAGATAGCCGATGAGCTCCTCTGCCTCAAATTCTTTTCTGAAATACCTTTGTTCTTCCCGCGAAAGAAACGGCAAAAAATCTTTCAGGCGGGTAATGCTGGATAAACCCGAAGCGCCACTGAAAAGAGAAGGAAATTTTGCCATTAAACGCAACGCACCGTAGCCACCCATGGAAAGGCCACCGATAAAGAGATTCAGTTTCTTGCCTGAATGAGGAAGCACTTCGTCGATCATCTGTATTACATCCCCAACAATCCATTTTTCGTAGTCTCTTTCGTGATGTTTGAAATAACCACTGCCATCGCCCATCAGCCCGTCCGACGGCATGACCAACACCATAGGCCCAATTTTTTTCTTTTCAATCAATGTCAGGGCAATCTTGTGCACATTGATATTATAGGTCCATGCCCAATGACTGCCGTAGACCCCGTGAAGCAGGATCACAACCGGCACATTGCCAGTTATGCGGTTGATCCGGGGTGGAATAAAAAAAGTACAATCACCTCTCCCTTTCAGGTGGCTGCTTTTGACGGTAACATATTTCAGGTTCTCGGGTGCAAAAGCCGGGTTTGAAATTTCAATGGTTCTGAATTTTTTGGCCATACTTTAGAACAGGATTACACCTTTAGCAATGTTACCCTTTAACATATCATCAAATACACTGCCCAAATCCTCCAAGCCATAAGTCTTGCTCACCAACTCATCCAGCAGCAAATCACCTTGCTTATACAGATTGAAAAGAATTGGGAAATCTACCATTGGATTGCACTTACCGTACAGGGGATTCAGGTAAATTTTGTCCCATTCAAAAAGATTCATATCAATGGTGATTTCTTCTTCAATACCACTCACCTGGACAGCCATGCCCGCATTCCGCACCAATGCCAACGGCGCCGCTCCCAGTGCTGGCCTTCCTGTACATTCAAAAGCGAAGTCTGCTCCACGGCCGTGGGTTAGTTCTTTAACATCATTAAAAGCCTTGTCCATTCCACCAGGTTCCTGGCCTACCAGGATCACATCCGTGGCACCGAATTGCTTGCTCAATGCTAACCTTGTAACACTCACATCAAGCGCAATAATTTTATCGGCGCCCGCAATACGGCATCCCTGGATCACATTCAGTCCAACACCACCCGCACCCAAAACGGCCACGGAACTTCCGCGTGATACTTTCGCAACGTTAGTGGCCGAACCGTAGCCCGTCATAACACCACAGCCCATGATACACGCTGAGGGAAAAGGAATGTCCATCGGCATTTTAATAACAGCCTCTTTGCGAACAATGGTAAGTGATGAAAGTGTTCCCAGATTAAAAGATCGCTCAATGCCCTTGCCCTGAAAAGTTGTACTGGTAAATTCCGGGTGACCTGCTGAGACACCATGCAAACCTTTTGCCCCGGTAACAGGCGAAAAGTTCTCACAAATACTGTGATTTCCCTGCTCGCATTGAAAACAATGACCACAGGGCATTGCCCAGTTTAACAGCACATGATCACCAGCCGCAAGACCGTCAACATCATTTCCTGCTTCTATCACGACGCCCGCTCCTTCATGCCCGAGAATGAGTGGTTTGCCCCATTTCATTGAGTCATAATCTGTATGACAAATGCCCGAGGCCTTTATCGCTATGAGTACTTCATCTTTAGCCGGATTTCCTACCAGGACTTCCTGAATCGAAAAGGCTCCTATTCCATTTGTGATCGCTGCTTTTGCTTTTATTGACATAATGAGATGCCGCCATTACACCGGCGCTGTGAGCGGAAGTAAAAAATAAAAAACCGAACCTTCACCTTCCTTACTTTTTACCCAGATCCGGCCACCATTTTTCTCTATAAATTCTTTGCACAAAATCAGTCCAAGGCCGGTTCCTTTTTCATTGGCCGTGCCTTTGGTGGAAAGTTTGGCGTCAATCCGAAAAAGCTTGTTGAGCACATCCTCGCTCATCCCTACACCCGTATCCGTAACGGAGAACAATGCATCTGCCCCGTTCCGCCTAAGGTTAAGTGTAATCATTCCGTCCTCCGGCGTGAACTTAATCGCATTCGAAATCAGGTTACGAACAACCGTGCTCACTGAATTCTTATGCGCCTGAACAACCAGTTCTTCCGCATTTTCATTCACAATATTGATGCGCTTATTTTCAGCCTGTGCCTTCAAAAGTGATTTGTTTTCTTCCAGTACCGCACCCAGGTCGAAAGGTTCGGGCGAGAACTCTATATTGCCCGTCTGCGACCTGGACCACTCCAGCAAATTCTCCAGGAGTGCAAACAAGTTCTTCAATGATTTGTCAAAATCCCTGGCCAACATCTGGATTTCTTCCATGCTCAGACTCTCGGTATGATTTATCAACAGGTTGGAGAAAGAGGAAAGCGAGTTCAAAGGCCCTTTTAAATCGTGACTTATAATGGAGAAAAATTTGTCTTTGGTAGCGTTGAGTTCCTGCAATTCAAGGTTTTGCTGGTTTACTTTTTCGTGTGCGGCTTTCAGGACTTTATTCGATCTTTGCTGGAGTATGTAGAGATAGAAAATAAGTCCAACGATAACCAGACCTAATGCCATCAGTACAAAAAGGAAATTTCTGAACCGCTTCTGATTGATGAGTTCCGCCTCCCGTTCTCTCCGGGCTTCTTCAAGCTTTTGTATTTTTATGGCACTCTTACTGATAACATAACTACTCTGCTTGTCCAACAACTGTTGCGCATTCAGTTCCCTTTGCATCATATCATTGATATCAAAAAAATGGTTCTTATATTCCAGCGCCTTCTTGTAATCGCCTGCCGCCTCATAGCACGCACCCAGGTATTCGTAACTTTTTCTAATTTCTTTTTGATCATTGGATTCCAACCCGGCCTGTAACCCCAGTTGGAGATTGTTCGCAGCACGTTCAATTTTCTTCTGTTTATAGTACAATGCGCCGATATTATTATAGGATTCCGCCTCTCCTCTTTTATCTTTCAAAGCCTGCCGAATCTCAAGGGCAACCTTATGATTGGCAAACGACTTTTCATCGTTCTTCATTAAGCGGTAAAGCTCTCCGATGTCATTCAAAGACACAGCTTCTTCTTTCCTATCCTTAATCGACCTTCGGATTGACAATGCATGCTTGTGGTGCGTAAGTGCTTCTTCATATTTTCCCTGAACAGTATAGAGGTGGGCCATGTTAAAAAGCGCAAGTGCCTCGACTTTAGGATTGTTGATCTCATCTTTGTAAGCCAGCACTTCGCCATAGTTTTCAAACGCTTCATCAGCGCGCCCTTTGGCTGCATTTATTTTGCCCATCTCGTTCAAGATCAGGACACGTACATCAGTATTGTTCAGTTTTGTATTAATATCCCAAGCTGTCTGCAATAGTTCACCGCACTTATCATATTCACCTGCGACGGCAGACATGTGCGCCATTGCGAGATAGGTAAAGATCTGGCCTTCTTTCAAATCCAATGTATCCTCAAGCCCGAGTGCGCTAATGAAGTATCCTATCGCCGCTTCAAAATCATGTGCCCGGATCAAATAAATAAGGCCTAATTCATTTAATGCCTTTGCCTCGGCGGCTTTGTCCCCAACCGATACAGCATCATCAAAAGAAGCCATACCTTTATCTAATGCGTCCTGTACAGTATTTTTATTCTTCTCCTGGAAAAAGCTTTCATACCACGCCACATTCATATCCTGCCCAATGGAAGGGGCTACCTGCGCAAAGGACACTAGGAGCGTCATCCATCCCATTATAAATCGCGATTGAAATACCATTTCAAAAAAGTTTAGCCAAAAGTGCGGAAAAAGTAGCGATGAATAGCTCCTGAAGCACCAATGTCCAAAAATAGGCGTTAATCGTTAAAATAGGAAGACAAAGGAAAATGAGAAGGCTCAAAACCAGGGAAATAGAGGAATTGAATACACCAGGAAGCTTGAGCATAAGAATTGGCGCTAAGAATAGTAGATAGGTCCGATAAACTCCATCTGCGGCGAATGACAAAATTTAGTAATTACTTTGATGGATTGACCTTCCGGACGTTGTGTTATGCGATGGGGGTGGAAGATGATAATACAAATGAAGATTAGAAGAGGCGGTGCTTCAATAACCATCCCTCCTTTTTGCGTAAGCAGGAGCTGCCATCCGTAAAGGCATCCACTGCCCCTTCACGGCATTGCTTATCAGAACATCCAGGTCAGGGTGAATTCCCAAAGCCCTTCTAAAAAGTAATCCTCTTTCTTTTGTAACGGAAAATCCAGTATGGCTTTACGTTTTCATTCTAATAGGTATCCATACTTCTTCCTCCGATGCCGGGTCATCGTTCTTGTATCGCTCTCCCAGCAGTTCAAAATGTTCTCTTTTGTCTAATGCATAGGAAGACCTCGGCAGCCATGAATTAAAAATAAACTCAAATGTATTTTTGAATACCCTTGCCGCTCCTTTATGGATAAATACAGCATAAAGTCCACCTGTCAATGTATAGGTCTCAAGATCTTCGGGGACGTCGTGATAATCGGCAACCTCTACAGCAGCCCATTTTTCAAATTCAGTATCCTGATCAAAATCGTTAAAATCAAGAAGCTTGTTATATACCTGCATACTAAACAAATCCGAGGATCGCATGAGGCTGATATTTTTTCTTTTCGGCATAAAACTTCGCCACAACTCAACAGTCCTGTTGTTGGACAAAGTCATTTTGAGACGCTTGCCTACTAATTTTTTTTCCGGTAGCATTTCAATTCTTGGTTCCATGCATTGAATTACTAGTCCTGCCCAAATCTGCACCAATCCTGTTGTGGTCAATGCTAGTTTGCGATCGCATTCATCCTCTCAAATGTCTTTTGTAGGTCGTCCGGACCCGCTTTCACCATGTTTTCACTGAAACCAAAAGTGAGTGTCGTTTTTCCTTCCTTTAATTGCGTAAAAACAACATCGACAAAATCACTTACCGGAGGGGCGGTGTCATGCAAACCCTTTCCACCAAGGTCAGTGTTCAGTGCAGGTGGGATCATTTCGATGACCTCAATATTTTTTGATTTCAGCAGCTCTCGCAGCGAAAGGGTAAACGAATGAAGAAATGCCTTTGTTGCAGAATATACCGGGACTTTTGTCAATGGTACAAAAGACAATCCGGATGTTACGTTTACAATGGTGGTCATGGATGGCAACGTGATGAACAGTGTGGTAAGATGGAGTGGTGCTTCAATATTGATTGCTATTTCCGCCTGTGCGCGTTGAAAGAAGTTGCTATCCCCAACAGTCATCCATTGCTGAATTCCCGCATTGTTTATCAAAACGTTTAAGTCAGGGTGATTTTCCGAAACCCATTTGAAAAGCGATTCTCTTTCTTTTGTAACAGTCAGATCACACTTCCTTGCAATTACAGAAGGGAATTTGACAGAGACCGACTTGAGTTCAGATTCCCGTCTTCCGCAAATAATTACAGTGTTGTCCTCCTGGATAAATCGTTCTGTAAGTCCCAGGCCAATGCCGGACGCTCCGCCGGTAATCAATATTTTATTGTTCGTTACCTTCATTCTTTCCTTGGTTCAACAATTAACTTTTGATGATGTCTATGTCCAGTCAGCTATTTTAACCGTCAAACGGCATTATTCCGATACCTTTTTTCCTGACTTCAAAACCCAATACAATCCTTTAACATTAGCTTGCCATACCGGACTGATTACCACCAATACCATTTCTTCTATCAGCTCCAGTGCAGTGACAGTGGCTGCAGCATAAAACAACACCAGCAGCGGCTTTGTGAAAAAAAATACCTGCATCAATGATAAGCCCTGCAATACAGCAGCCAGTTTGGCCAGATAGGTATGATAACTTGTTACTTTACGATACCGAATAAGCGCCATGAGGGTTTGTATTGTAAAGAGCACCAGCAAGGCAATGATGATGCTCAACTGACTATTGAGAAAATCCCGTTCGAAGACAACCAGTCCCGTGATTGCCGCGACGATGGTAAGGTCATCGGCAATGGAATCAAGACGCGCTCCGGCGATGCTGTCGACCTTTAACCAGCGCGCCAGGTAACCGTCAATGGCATCGGTGAAAAAACTAAAGGCTAGCAACCACTTGAACACTTCGTAGTCTGCTCTGATGATAAAAAAAAGAATTACCGGGGCGGCTATTGCCCTGTAAAATGTGATAGCGTTAACTGCATAGAATGCGACTTTGTTCATATAATCATCAACAACTAATGATGCATCTATTTCAATCAGACTACAGACGTTGTAACCATACTGGATTTAGATATTCCGTAGCTCATTTCCCATAGCTGCCAATTTCATTCACTGTATTGCATATCTTTTTTTCGAAGCACAAACTGTTTTCAACACCAACGTACTGCCCATCGGAATCAAACTATACCCATTTTTTTCGTAAAGCCTAATTGCCTCTGGTTGCCTTTTCCCTGTTTCCAACACGCACTTTGTATATGATAATTCGGATGCCCAATTTTCCAAAGCTGAGAGAATTTTATTTGCGAATCCTTTACCTCTGTGTTCAGGCGCAACATACATCCGCTTTATTTCCATGGTCTTTGCCGCATATTCTTTCATTGCTCCGCAGGCCACCGGTTTTTTATTATCATAAGCAACCACCACAAATTTAATTTTATCAAGCTTATTGAATTTCGAATAGAAAGCATGATCATCTCCGTCTCTTTCAGCCAGGTCAGCATCAAGATTCCTCACGAGTTCTATGAAATCAGTATTTTCAGAATCCGTTTTAACTATTTCAACCACTTTCCGATCAGGTTACGCTCAATTCTATTGTCGTCCGGTTGGCAGCATATTTCGAATCGCAGAAATCTTCCACACATTGCCATTGTATACCACTATAAAAGTACTCCACATTTTCCTTTCCGTACCATCCGTATTTTGTATTTCATACCGGGCATCTACAATTCCGCTCTCCGCATTAAGAAATCGTATTTTATCAACTTTCAGCGTTCTTGTACCAGGGTTGCTATCGGTACTTCGCAACATGCCGCTGATGGATCCGTCTACACCATTTCGCCACTCGCCTGAAGAAACCAATTGATCAACATCCTCGGTTAAAATGCTTCTGAGCAATACGGTATCTTTCTTTTCCCGGGCCTGGGTGTACTTATCAATTAAGGAATAGATTTCTTGATTTTGCTTACCATCTGTTGTAGTACCCTGGGCATGTAAACATGGCATTACTACCATCTGGACCAGGATAAAAAGGAAAGTGTTTTTCATGTGGAAATAATTTTGTTTGCACTGCAATTGCTTACCCGCAAAGATATATGTTCCTGTGGTAAATGCCTGTGTGCTTTTCGGCGCCTTCGGTAAGTTCGTCTTATCTCTTTCGGGTTATAATTTACTTTGACAACTGGTTTGTAAAAATGGAATGGCTTGTACCTTATTGAGGCTTTTTTATCCAATCTGGTTAAAGGACTACTACCAGTTTTCCTTTAGCCAGGTTACCCTCCATGTATTCGTGCGCAGCGACAATTTCATCCAACTTGAAAATCGAATCAATGTTCAATGTTATGTTACCCTTTTCAACGTCGTCAACAAAGTCTTGCAGCAGCGCCTTTGAAAGATTCTTTGACTCCCCCATGTAGACAGTCAACCGTCCTAACGATGGAATGTCACCCATTGGTGTGAAGCTGTTCATTGTCCACTCATTGCCAAGAATGCCTGTCATGCAAACAGTGCCTTTGAAACCAATGCATTTCAAAGAATCCTTCAAGGTCCTTGTGCCAATCAGCTCCAATACCTTATTGACGCCATCAGGAAATAACTTGTGAAGATCATTGCTTATTGAACCATTGTCACGTAAAACATAATCAGCGCCATTTTCTTTCAGTGCAAGTTCTTTGTCCGCATTTCTCGTGGTGGAAATGACCGTAGCTCCCATTGATTTAGCCAGCTGGCAAGCCAACATGCCAATGGAAGACGTCCCTCCCCGTATTAATAATGTCTCACCCCTGGCAAGTTCTAACGCCTGATTAAGAGAACCTGAGACAGTCTGAAACATTTCAGGGATTGCCCCCAGGGTACTCCAGGGGAGTCCACTGCGAAATGGAAAAACGATGGACAAGGGTACCGCAGTATATTCCGCATAACCACCGTCGAAAGAGCGGCCCATCCCACCCATGATCGCAGCCACTTGTTGGCCTTTACTGTATGTGCCGGATGGATCAACCTCAACGATGCCAACACATTCGATGCCTTGAATACGGGGGAAGGCTACGTTTGGAGAATCTCCTTTTCTGGTGAATATTTCCGAACGATTAAGACCAAATGCTTTAACCTTGATAAGAACCCAATCTGATTTCACCTCCGGGATCGGCACTTGCCTTATCTCAATAACGAGGGGAGCTCCTGCTTTGGTAGTTATGGCTGCTTTCATCATAGTTCACTCCGTTTTGGGATCTCAAGAATTCGTTTTTCTGCACGCCTGCGCCTCCGGCTACGAATGTAACCTGCTTCCAAACCAATTTTATAAGTTGCTCATTATTTTTCAGGGAGGTGGAAGCCGCGCGAGATTTCTTTATGCCCCAACACTGATATTGTTCATACTTACCTTAGATAGAACCCGAGGTTATCTGACAAAGAATTCAAGCCACCAGTCTTCTCTAGCGAGCTATTACTGATAAAATTCCTGGAATTTGTCCCTTTTTGGATTCTTCATTCGTCGACAAAATAGCGATTATAGTGGAGTCCAGAAACCACTTGAAAAACGGGGCGGAACCGAAAGGCCTTATGAGTAGGGAGGCAATTAACCCCAACCAGAATGAAAAAATTTATTGTGATCTATCATGCGCCCAGTGACGCGATGCAGCAAACGGCCGGTATGTCCAAAGAAGACCAGGCCAAAGGCATGGAAGCCTGGATGCAATGGGCTCAGAAATGCGGCAATCAGCTCGTTGACATGGGTTCACCGCTCATGAACGGACAAGCACTGGCACCTGACGGTAAAAGCAAGAAAAGTGATAAAAACGTCGCCGGGTATTCAATTTTACAGGCGGAAAACATGGAAAAAGCAAAAGCCCTGCTGCAGGGACACCCGCACCTGGCATGGAATGCGGATTGTTCCATAGCAGTGCATGAAACCATGCCATTGCCAGGAATGTAAGCCTTGATGTGCCGGGCATAACTGCCTGGCACAATTGCCATTTAGCGATTGGCGTAAACTATTTGTAACTATAAAGTATTCATTTCAATTCAATCAGTATTGAATGCAGCGACGTCTTTCCGACGTTTTGAATAGAATGTGTTAGTGCAGGAAACACTGAGCCTTGCCACTTTTTCAACGATTCTGAATTCTTCTCACCATCGGGCCCACTGACAACAACATCAGCATTTTCAAGAAAGTAAACATACATCGGAGGGTGATAATGCATAGGCTCTGTTTCACCAGGATTCAATTTATGGTCGATTATCCGCACATTATCATCTTCAAATAAAACCCTGTAATATGGAAATGGGAGTATTTCCAGGCTTTGCTTTTTGGGTTTAATCAACATATTGAATGAAATAATGGCACCCATTCCTACGATGAGCCCTACTATAAAACTTAGAAATTGAGATTTCATATGTGCTTCTTTAGATGCAAGTAAACGCTATTCCTGCAGCTTATAAAACAAAATAGTTACGTGTGATGCGTGGGTACAAACGATGGCAAACACATCCCGCTCCTCTTTCTTCAGCGGGCTGAACCAAATCGCAAATACCCTCGCGGGCTCAAACCCTTAGCGGATTTCCTTAATTGTA